>Ga0105241_10000545_pt1 | contig 28404 bp, 26 predicted proteins | sample KBSC64metaG_FD_80422 | JGI IMG/M metagenome (GOLD analysis project Ga0105241, IMG submission 80422) | Corn rhizosphere microbial communities from Kellogg Biological Station, Michigan, USA - KBS C6-4 metaG | ecosystem: Host-associated > Plants > Roots > Rhizosphere > Soil | place: Michigan, USA... | reverse complement strand
TGTCAGTCCGATTCCTGCAATGGGCTCATGCGGTTCCGGAGCAGCCTTGATCGCTCCCTTGATCGCCTCCTGCGCCGCTCTCCACCAGTCCTCCGGATCCTGCTCTGCCCAGCCTGGATGCGGCGTACGAAACGGCGCGTGCTCACTTGAAGCACCACTGATCAGCTTTCCATTCGCATCAACAACCACTGCCCGCGTACCGCCCGTACCCACATCCATGCCCAGAAACCACATCGGCTTGCACCCCTCTTGTAAATCGCTTTTCTCTGCGCTGGCAGCATACCAGCTTTGTTCCCACTCCGGGAAGCCAAGCCATCTGCTTGCACTAAATCGTTCTCCGCCTAACTTCTCCTCATATAAACTCATATCGCTTCACAGCCCAACGCAAGCGGGTCCCCGCAGAACCCAGTTTCTCAAGCGGGTGCGCTATTTCCCTGCCGTCTGCACTTCTCCCCGGAAGGGCACCCACAGGGCCACATCACTTACGAATAAAAGGTAAAAATGACCACCCCTGCAGTCACACCTGAGATCGCTACTCCCGCCCTCACACCTGATCACATCCTGCAAACCGGCCTTGCATTCTGGGCGTCGAAAACGCTCCTAAGCGCCGTTGAAATGGAAGTCTTCACCGAACTCGCCAAAGGGCCTGAAAGCCTACAGACCCTAACCGGTCGCCTCGGCCTCCATCCCCGTTCTGCTCGCGACTTCCTCGACGCACTTGTCGCGCTCGGCTTCCTTCTGCGTGAAAACGGAACTTACCGAAACGCGCCCTCTACCGACGTCTTCCTCGATAAGCACAAGCCATCTTACGTCGGCGGCATTCTCGAAATGGCCAATCGCCGACTCTTCGGCCACTGGAACAATCTCACTACCGGCCTCCGAACCGGCAAGCCGCAGAACGAAGCCGCGCATGGCGAGCCAGACATGTTCAGCGTTCTCTATGCTGATCCAGACCGGCTCAAAGTCTTCCTCCGTGGCATGACTGGCGTAAGCCGCGCTGCCAACATGGCCATTGCCGCAAAGTTTCCGTGGGACAAATACAAAACCGCTGCTGACTGCGGAACAGCGCAGGGTGACCTTATCGTTCAGATTGCACTCAAGAACACCCACATCACCGGCATCGGATTCGATCTCCCCGAAGTCGCTCCCATCTTTGAAGAGAACGTCGAGACGCACGGTCTCTCATCGCGCCTCACCTTTCAGTCCGGCAGCTTCTTCAGCGATCCTCTGCCGCGCGTCGACGTCATCACGATGGGCCACATCCTCCACGACTGGAATCTCGAAGAGAAGAAGATGCTCGTCCGCAAAGCGTATGAAGCACTCCCCGAAGGCGGCGCCTTCATCGCTTACGACAGCATCATCGACGACGACCGTTCGAAAAACGCATTCGGCCTGCTGATGAGTCTCAACATGCTCATTGAAACTCACGGCGGCTTCGACTATACCGGCGCCGACTGCATGGGCTGGATGAAAGAAGCAGGCTTCCGCGAAACCCGGGTCGAACACCTGGTCGGCCCCGACTCCATGGTCGTCGGCATCAAGTAGATGGTTCGTCAATCGGCGGCAGATGAGTCGCAAGCTCATTTGCCGCCCGATTACTACCCTATCTGTAACTTAATTTCGGATACCAGTCCGTGCCCCTGCCTTCAGGTGTAATGTCCAGCATCAGCCACAATGGATCGAGATCTGGAGCGCCGCGAGGATCCTGCCCTGGATCCGCCATTGCGCCACTCATCTCTCCGCTGTAGAAATGGCGAATTGTTCCATCTCGCCGCGTGAAGACGCTAAAACCCGGCACATCTGCATCGTCCGCATTCACGTAGGTACGCGTGTATTCGCCGCTGACATCGAACCGCGCTGCCGTTTGTATTCGATCAGTCGCTCGATTGGTGAACGGGCAGTCACCACAAGGGCGACACGCTCCCGCAGGTTGGTCGCAGTCCCATTCCAGGACGTAAGAAAAGACGTACAACTGGGACACGGAGCCTTGCGCTGCGGTCCAAACATCATGCTGTAAACCATTAGCGTGTCTTTTGCGCCAAACAGGTCTGGCAGTGTCGCCGGGCCGCTCTCCGATACAAACTCGTACGCTTTCGGAATCTCTCCGCCGGCGGGCAAAGCACGCCGCAGCGCGGCGACGCGTTCGATGTGCCGGCGCAACTCAATCTCTTCCGCCAGCAGCGCGTTCCGGGCCGCGCGGTACTCAGTGCTCTCATTTGGAAAGTGGGCTGTGTTCGTCGCTACTAGTTGATCTGTTGAAACAAGTGTTTGCGAAGTGGGCATGGCACCTCCCCAACAGGGTTTTGATGCATACCTCCAAAGCTCATTCACCCATTCGTCACATAAAGAAGCGCCCCCACCAACCGCCCGTGAGGACGATTGGTGGGGGCGCATACACACAGCTCAGAATTCGTAGCGAAGGCTGAACTGCATCTGTCGATCGGATGCGTACGTTGCGCCTTTACCGGTGACCTTGCCAAACGTGCTGGCGGTTGGGTTGGTGTTCGGATTGTCCAGGTTCGGATGGTTGATGAAGTTAAACGCCTCCGCTTTGAACAACAGGCGGCTCGACTCGGGGCCGATCGGAAACGCCTTCTGCATCGCAATGTTCCAGCTCTGGAATCCCGGACCATACACCTGGTTGCGCATTCCCTCCGGAGCAAACGTGCCTGCTGCCGGCTTCTGGAACACGCCGGTGTTGAACCAGTATGCGTTCTTCGTATTGTTTGGCGAGTCCTGTTTCAGCAGCGTCACCGGTCCGGTACGATTCCAGAGCTGATTGCCCGAACCCGGGCCAACGCCAGCAAAGTCGTCACCAGTAGAGACGTTCAATGGAGCGCCGCTTTGGAATTGTGACGTTCCCGACAGTTGCCATCTGCCGATCACATTCCTTGCCGCCCAGTTCGAGGCATGATCGGCAAACGTCATGTCCCATACGTAGTTGACCACCAGCATATGCCGTGTGTCATAGTCGCTCGGGCCATAGAACTCATGCGGATCATAGTGGTTAGGAATGTTCGTGCCTGAGTCTGAACCCGTGTCCAGGCTCTTCGACCATGTGTAGGCAATGCCGAAAGTCATTCCGCGGTTCACGCGGTGCTTAAGGTTCGCCTGCAGTCCGTGGTACGTTGACCTGCCCATGTTCGTTTCCTGCTGAATGACAGAGAAACCCTGGTATGGCCGCAACGCATCCGGTTTTGCAACGGTGGGGTTCGCTTGCCGTGTCCCGGGCTGTAGCTGGTTGATGTTCTCAAGGTGCTGCGTATGGAGCCCGCGCCGTCCCACATATCCCAGTGTGGCAACGCCGACCTTCGGAAATTCATGCTCCGTTGTCAGAGTCCACGACCACGCTTCTGGTGAGGGGAAGTCGTAAGCGTAAGAGGTCATGTTGATGGGATAGTTGTTCGAGCCTGTTCCTCCGGGAGTATCAACGCCGCCGTAGCTCACGGTCGCTGACGGCTGGAATGGCGGGTTGCCACCCAGGTGCACATTGTCGCTAACGCCCAGACGATCGAAATAGCGTCCCGCTCCGGCTCGAATCACTGTTTTTGGATCCACTGCCAGGGTGATGCCAAGACGCGGTTGAATATTCGTCCATACAGTTGGGTTGTAGCCCTTGTCGAATCCATGGAACAGGCCGTTGTACTGTCCGTTGAGGATGTCATCCGGAACATGCCCTTGCGCGCTGCTTGGGAAATGCGTCCCCGGAATCACAATTCCGTCCGTCAGATTGGTTCCAGTGACGAAGCCGGTCGTCGGATCGACGGTGGGCGCTGTCGTTGAATCATAAGTCGCGGGAGAGAAGACCGACAGGTTTCCCCACTTCGCGTAGTAGGGCTCCATGATGCTATGCCGGATTCCGTACTCGATCACCAAGTTCGGTTTTGCGTGCCATGTGTCCTGAATAAAGTACTCGTACATATTGCTCAGGAAGATGGTGTACGAGCGAACACCGATTTCACCGTAGGTGTCGAACAATCCCAAAGCAGTATTCGCGATCGCCGCTCCCGTGGTCGGATTCTTGCCGCGCGTATCCGTGAAAGTGAAGAAACCGTTCTGGTTGTTCGTCGCTCCCGGTGTGGTCGAGCTGACGTTGATCTGATCGAAGTCGTTCTGGCTCTCACGTTCGAACAGAACGCCTGCCTTTAACGTGTGATTGCCTACGATCTTCGTGATGCTGTCCGCGAAGTCCCACACCACACCACCCGAGTGCGAAGGGTAAGGACCGCCGTCGAGCGTATCGAAGTTGGCGATTTGGATCGTCGGAATCTTGTTGGGGATTTCCTTGTCGCTCTGCGCGAAAAGGAACGGATAGTTGATACCGTACTTTGTTCGATCGAAGAGACCGCTGCTGGTGTCGATCCCGATCCGCACGTGGTCTGCGCTGGCCGAAACGTAGGCTTCGTTCACCAGCGTCGGACTGATCGTCCACGTGTAGTGAACCACTCCCACCTGATTGGGCCGATGCCATACCTGCGGTGTACGGTTGAAGTTTCCGTAATGCGGCGAAACACTGTCGTAGTTGTAGTTCAACAGAGAGAATCGAATGTGATGATTGTCTGACGCTACATAGTCCACAACCAGCGTATCTTTCCTCTGGTTCTCAGGATAGATAGCCGCATCAATCCAGTCATATGTCGGGTTAGCTGCATTCGGAGCAGGATACGCACTCAGCAGCCCCAATCCATTTGCGCTTAATTCCGCAGCCGGAATGATGTTGCCCGCATAAGGCAGTCCGGTCGTCGGACTGGATATCTGCACCGCCTTGCCGTAGTAGTTGTAGATATTGCCCGGATCGAGCAGCTCGCTGAAATCTCCAGTCCGCATAAGCGCGGATGGAACTTTCCTTTGAGCCGTATCGACGTGCCGATAGCGGATGTACTCCTGACCTGCCAGGAAGAATAGTCTTCTGCGGCTCGAATTAAACCCGGTACCCGGAATCCAGACCGGGCCATTCAAATTCCAGCCGAACTGGTTGAAGCGAAACGCCGGCGGGTGCCCAAAGATATTTGGATCCGTCGTCGATTTGCGCGCCCACGTATTCGCATTGAAGAACGAGTTTCTCAGATACTCGAATACCGCGCCATGGAAGTTGCTGCTGCCGCTCTTCGGAACGATGCGGATGATTCCACCCGAAGCGCGACCATATTCGGCGGGGTACGCCGCTGTCAGCACCTGCATCTCCGACGTTGAGTCAGTATCAGCGACGCCGATGCTTGTTCCGTTACCGCGGCTGCGCACCATCGGCGCGCCATCAAAGGTCATTCCGTTTTCACGATTGCTGGACCCGTTGATGTTGATCCCGTTATCAAGACCGAAGTTGAAATTCGAAATCGACGACCCCCTACGGACGCCCGGCTCCAATTGGGCGAGGTACATAGGATTGCGCCCATTGAGCTGGATGTTCTTCACCTGTTCCTGCGTGACCAGCTGACCCACGGAAGCCGTTTGTGTCTGAATCACATTGGCATCTGCGACCACGTTGACTGTTGTCGCCGACGCTCCCACTTGCAGCGCGGCATCGACTCGGAGCGGAATGCTCGGCTCAAGATGATTGTGGGTCTGCGTGAAGCTTTGGAAACCTTGCGCCGTGGCGTTTACGGTATAGTTTCCCGGCGCCAGGTTGGTCACGGCATAGAAACCCGTGTCGTTGGAATTGACTGTTCGCGCTTGTCCGGTGGCTTCGTTCGTAATCGTCACTGTCGCATGCGGCACGACGGCTCCGGTCGAATCGGCTACCGTTCCTGTGATTGATGCGTTGTCTGACTGGGCGTAAAGCAGAGAGGCTTGTGCTACAAGGCCTACCAAAAACACGAACAGCAGCCTACGTAGGGTCAACATATCCCTTTTCTCCTCACGGATAGGTCTTACTTGGTTAAATTTTCGTGATTCGGGCGAACGCGGCAAAATCGTTGGCTGGGAACGATACCAACAGCCGCCGAACCATAGTGATTTTTCCTGAGGCTAAAGTCAATAGGAGATTAGGAGGAGAACCCTTCAAATCATGGTCATTTCATATTCGTTTTTTCCGTGTAATTCCATCCATTCCAGCGATAAATCGATAAACCTTGCGGCCATACCTCATCGGATCCCCGAACTCCGTTGCACCATTCGTCACTTTTTGCGAACTCAATGCGTCATCCTTGCGTAGTTCTGGTCAAGGCCAGATTTGTACTCACACGGCCGGCGTCGATTGACAGCGCCATTCTGAAGATCAGGACATCGCCATGACGTTCTTCAAAGATCAGCTCAAGCAGGTCTTCCGCCGCCTTCTCCGCGCTCCCCTCTTCACCTCCATCATCCTGATCACGCTATCGATCGGCATCGGTGCGAATGCCGTCGTCTTCGGAGTGGTCGACGGTGTCCTGCTCAAACCGCTCAGCTATCCCCACCCCGAACAGCTCATCGGCATCTGGCATAGCGCCACGGGCATCGGCTTCGACGAACTCAACATGGCGCCCTTTCTCTACTTCATCGACCGCGAACAAAGCAAAACTCTTCAGGCTGTCGGTATGTACAACGGCGACTCCTTGTCCATTACCGGTGTCGGCCAGCCCGAGCACATCAGCGGCCTCGACGTTACAGAGGACGTATTCCCGATGCTCGGCGTACAACCCGCGATCGGCCGTGTCTTCACCCGTCAAGACGACTCACCCAGCGCACCAAAGACGATCATCCTCTCTCATGCCTACTGGCAGCGAAAATTCGGCAGCGATCCTTCCGTTGTGGGACGCACTCTCACCGTCGATGGAACCGCCCGCGAGATCATCGGCGTACTTCCCCGCAACTTCACGTTTCTTGATGACTACGACTCAGCCGTCTTTCTGCCCATGCAGCTCGATCGCAGCAAGGTGAAACTCGGCAACTTCAGCTTCCGCGGCATCGCGCGAATGAAGCCCGGCGTAACCCTCAAGCAAGCCAACGCCGACATCGACCGCCTTCTCCCCATCGCCATTCACAGCTTTCCCGCGCCGGATGGCTTCCCTCCCGGCATCTTCGAAAGCGCCAAAGTCCGCGCCAATCTCCACACCCTCAAGCACGACGTCATCGGAGACGTAGGAAATGTCCTCTGGGTCCTGATGGGATCCATCATCGTTGTCCTTCTGGTCGCTTGCGCCAATGTCGCCAATCTGCTTCTCGTCCGTGTGGAAGGCCGCCGCCAGGAACTTTCCGTGCGATCAGCTCTCGGCGCAGGCCGCGCCAACATCACTGCCGGCCTCCTTATAGAAAGCCTCGTGCTCGGCGTCTCCGGCGGCATCATCGGCCTTGGTCTAGCCTTCGGCGCACTCCGCCTGCTGGTCTCACTGGCGCCCACCGGATTGCCGCGCCTCCACGAAATCGGGATCAATCTCAGCGTGTTTCTCTTCACTCTGATCGCCACACTCTTCGTCAGCATCGTCATCGGAATGCTTCCGGTTCTCAAGTATTCCGGCATCAGCATGTACACCGGACTTCGCGAAGGTGGGCGCTCAGGCACACAGACCCGCGAACGTCAGCGCGCACGCAAGACGCTTGTCGTCATTCAGGTGGCTCTGGCCCTGGTCCTGCTCATCTGCTCAGGGCTGATGATCCGTACCTTCCGTGCTCTCGCCAACGTATCACCGGGATTCACCGATCCCCCATCGCTCGAAAAATTCCGCATCTACATCCCCGAGACCACCATCCCCGACACTGACAAGGAACGCATCCTTCGCACCGAGCAGGCCATCTCCGATAAACTCGCCGCCATTCCCAATGTCTCCTCCGTCGCCTTCTCCACTGAGATCCCGATGGACGGCCACGATTCCAACGACCCCATCTTCGCGCAAGATCGCACCTATCGCGAGGGCGAGCTTCCACCGATTCGCCGCTTCATCTTCGTCTCTCCCGGATACTTCTCCACCGTCGGCACTCCCCTTGTCGCAGGACGCGACCTCACCTGGGCCGAGACTTACCAGAAGCGCCCAGTCGCTCTCATCTCTGAAAACCTCGCCCACGAATACTGGGGCTCTCCTGAAAACGCCATCGGAAAAAAGATTCGCATTGGCACCACCGACGACTGGCGGGAAATCATCGGCGTCTCCCGCGACGTCTACTACGACGGAGTCAGCAAAAAAGCTCCATCCGTCGTCTACTGGCCACTGTGGCGCGACCGCTTCGAAGGACAAAAAGAAGACATCCGCCGCGGCCTCACCTATGTCATCCGTTCTCCACGCGCCGGCTCAGCCGCCTTCCTCACGCAGGTTCAGCAGGCCGTCTGGTCCATCAACGGCGAACTGCCCCTCGCTGAAACCGGAACCGTCGGCGAGCTCTACACAAAATCAATGGCTCGCACTTCTTTCACGCTCATCATGCTCTGCGTCGCGGGAGGCATGGCTCTTCTTCTCGGCATCGTCGGCATCTACGGCGTCATCTCCTACGCCGTCTCCCAGCGTACCCGCGAAATCGGAATCCGTATGGCCCTCGGCGCGCAGCGCGACCACCTCACCGGCATGTTCGTACGACAGGGACTTCTCCTCGCCGGAATCGGGGCGGTATTTGGAGTCGCCGCAGCTTTCGGCACCATGCGCTTCATGAGCTCCATACTTTTCAAAGTCAGCCCCATGGACCCGCTCACATACTGCCTCTCCACAGTCGCAGTGTTGGGAATAGCGCTTCTGGCGTGCTACCTCCCCTCGCGGCGCGCCTCGCAAGTCAACCCTGTTAAAGCGTTGAGAGCGGAGTAAGAAAGTCTGAAGCGTGTCAATCCAATCGCTTGAAGCGAAGTGGAGGTATCTGAATCGCCTCCGCTGTGAATCGGCGAATGAGAACACCATCGACGCAGTCTCCACCCGGCGATTCAAATCGCTGTCCATCGCGATCGTTGGCTGCACAAAGAACTGCTAATTCTCGGAAGGCATAGCTGCGTTATCGATCACGATGCAATCGATTGGTCGTTTCTCAGGTTTGATATCCAAACCCGAGTTCTTCCCGAAGCGCCGCTGGCAGCGCAGGCCATGTCGTATCAACTGGTTTACGCCCGGGCCTGCCAAACCCTGGCATCGCAGCGTCATCAGGCGTCCAATGAAGAGCAAGATCGAACTTGCCTGGAATTCTTGTGCTGTCTACAACCGGCTTATGCAGAACAGTCGCGAGCAACTGAGCGAACCCCGACACCGTTATATCTTCCACCTCAAGGAAACCGTGACTGATGCGTTTCACAAATCCGTCATACCCCTCGATGTCATTCTTTCCGAGTGTTTCTTCGGAGGCAGTTGGCTTCAACTTCACACCCTTCGGCGCCGCATATAGCGCGTAGACCGATAATTCACGATTCTCGTGATGAACGGTGAGTCTGAAGCGTTCCGCAAGGAGCCGCTGTAACGCAGTGCGTCGCTGCGCGAGGCTGAGTTTTCTAAGGTCTCCAACGGCATCGGAATCCATCTTCGCTTCGATATCGAAGCGATCCGACCCTAGCCAGGTTGGGCCGCCCGCAATTCGCCCCTCTTCATACGCGTCATACGCTTCCTGAACAACTTCTTTGATCGTCACGCCCTGCGCCGTAAACCCATCAAGCGTGAACTCCATCTTCCACGAACGAATCTCCGCGGGCGAGGGTTTGACCGTCGCAATTTCGAATGCAATCACTTGATCTGCTGCAACCGTCCGGTCCTGAGTGCCTGATGGCTCACTGTGCAGCAAAGCTACAAGCGATGCCATGGTGAGAACAGTCCTGACATTTCCCAAACTTCACAATCCGGCCCCCAATGACGCTCTCCAGCAATCATCTCAACAACTGCTCATTGTTCCAGTTTGGTTGTGTTTTGAGAATGTGAAATGTGTTTGTTGATTGCATCTGCGGTTTCATCATCCTGTGCCGACTCACCCATGCAACAGGGAAAGGTCAATCCCCCGTCCGGGTTAGTTGGATTTCGCGTTACTTTGCCTAACATCGTTCAAACAAACACCATTCTTACCCACCGCGGAAACCTCAACTGGGAAGTGCCGCTCGTGGGAGATTCGTCAGGTGGAGCGCTGCATGGATATCGACTTTTCATCACGCGCGGTTAACAAGATCAGATGGCGGCTGTTCCGAGCCCGGCTCGCGTTCGAGAATCCCCGCAGCCGTGCTTTTGACAGAAGGCATCGCGTCGAAACTGCGCGGGAAGAGCCGCTTGGTGAGATGGGCGTGGCGTCCGATGCCATCATTCGCGGCAACAGCGTGTATCGCGTCACCTGGGGTTGGCTGATCAAAGAAGCCATGGAGCATCTGGACATCGATCACAGTCGCTACACCTTCATCGACTACGGCTCAGGCAAAGGCAAAGCGATGCTGATCGCCTCGGACTATCCGTTCAAAACCATCATCGGCCTCGAGTATGCGAAGCGACTGCACGACATCGCGGTTGAAAACTGCCGGAGCTATCACAGTGCGAACCAGAAGTGCCATTCTCTGGAACCGATAATCGGTGACGCTCTCCATTACACGCCGCCATCCGGGCCGATCGTTTGTTTCATGTGCAATCCGTTTGATGAGGCGACACTGCGCAGTGTCTTCAATCGGTGGCGCGCTCGCTATGAAAGCGGAGAGCGAGAGATCCGCATCCTCTACCTGAACATGCGCAACATCGCGGAAAAGGGCGAGATACTGGAGGAGCAGGACTGGCTGGCTCCGGTGGCGCGGACTCGTCGTTATGTCGTGCTGGCTCCAAAGGTATCTCGGCACTGCTAGTGATTTCAGGGCGAAGAGTGTGGTATCCCAGGTCTCCAAAACCGGGAGACCTGGGGCACCCAAGTTTGAGATTTGAAAAACAACTTCAGGTTCCTCCACTGCGGTCGCCGGGGCGACCTCCGGTCGGAATCACACGTTCAAATTAGCTGACTAAAATTAACGGACAAAAATTACTTCGAAGTTGTGAGGCCGTTCTCGCCAGAGTGACGGCCTCAGATTATGAGGAAGAATGACCCGCTCATTTGCAGAGGTACACGAGCGGGCTGCGCTCGGTCAGTTGGGGATCAGTCTGGACTGTTTCCTTTCCTCGGGATAGAGATCGGTGATGGGACAGTCGCGACAGTCGAGGGGAGCTTCGCAGAGACCCTCGGAGGCGATCAAGCTGCCGTCGGAGAGTTCGAAGACGTCTTGCACGGATGTGCGGGATCGTGCTCTTTGCCTTTGAGGGCGAGCTGGGTGGCGAGAGAGAGGCCATAGAACAGGACACCGGCTTCTCGCTTGTCGATGCGGGCCTTGGTGAGTGCATCGACCACATGGATGACGGCAAGTTGGATTCCGGTAGCGTCTTCGAGGGAGCCAAGTTCCAGCCTGCGATGAGCTTTCTTGGAGGCGTTGACGGCTTTGTGGAGCTTCTGGTGGAAGTAGCAGTAAGGCATGCCGCGAAGCGCCACGGCATGGCAGCGGCGTCCTCCGGGCTTGATGTGACGGCACTCTTTGACCATGGAACTCTCCCTTGGAGGGGGGTGTACCCCCCGGTGTGTGAGTAAACTGTTTGTTCTGATCAGGTTGCCGATGGCTGCTGGCTGTAGCCGGTTGATTCGGCGCTGCTTAGCTGTGCAAGTTTGAGAGGCAAGGGGTTAGAGGTCCAGGGATGGGAACTTAGGGTTTAGGGACTAAGGACTTAGGGATTGGTGGTTAGTGATGCTCCTTATTCCATTGTGGGGAAACTGGCGAATGAATCTGCAAATCACGCTTTGTTTGTTGTTCTTTCTGAATCAGAGATTTAGCCCTAGTTGGGACTCTCAGATGGTTGACGTCTGTTTTTGGGGGAGACTCTCGGCACGTCTGTCTCCGCGCGCAAGTGAAGAGCAACCGCTGATCTCTGTTCCCTGTTCCCTCTTCCCTAATCCCTCTTTCTGTTTCCGCCTCTCCGGTAACTCATGACATGTCCCTGGTTTGGCCGAACGGGCACCTCGCTGTGCTACGCTTCAGACCATCCGTGGCCAATTTTGAAAAAGCGCCGGTTGAGGTCCAGGAGATCCTCTCCAAACCCATCCAACAGTTAGGTTTGAAGCTCGAGGGCTCCCCCCTCGAACGCTTCGTCCAGCAGCTTTACCAGGAACTCGAAGCCAAAGGCCTCAAGAAGTTCCGTCCCAGGTGCTATCTCACTGACGAATGGGGATGCCCAAACATGGAGCCCGTAATCGGCATTCCGTTTTATCTTGCCGATCCCAAACTCCAGCGGCTCGAGTCCGCGATGAACGACATTGAAGACGCGCGCCAGATCATGATGTACATGCGCCACGAAGCCGGCCACGCGTTCAACTACGCCTACGAACTCTATCGGACAGAAGAATGGCGCAGCTGTTTCGGTCCATTTCGTCGCCCTTACCGCGACAACTACAAACCAGTTCCCTTCTCACGCCAATTCGTCCGCCATATGGAAGGCTGGTACGCGCAGAAACATCCCGACGAAGACTTCGCTGAAACCTTCGCCGTGTGGCTCACGCCTCGCTCCAACTGGCGACAACGCTACAAAGCGTGGGGTGCAATGAAGAAGCTGCTCTACATGGATCGCATCGGCCGCAAGCTTCGCGACGCCGATCCTGTCGTAGCACAGGGAGACACAGACATCACTGTCGATGAAATGTCAGTCACCGTGGGCGAATTTTACGAGCGTGCGCTCGATCAGCAACTCAGTCCCGGTGAACTTCCGCTTGATACCGATTTGCGCGATATATTCAACGTCTCCCGCCGGCGTAGAAAAAACGTTCGCTATGCGGTAGATCTCCTCCGCGAAAATCGGAAGGTTCTCATCGACAAAGTGAACTACTGGACTGGCGTGCAGCGTCCGCTTGTGAAAAAGCTGGTCGAAACCATCGAATCAAAAGTGAGTGAACTTAACCTGCGCGCCGACATAAAATGTGAAAGAGAATATCTCACAGAAGTCACTGCCTACGTAACCGCGCTGGCGATGAACTACATCACTCGAGGCAAATTCATCCAGCCTTGACTGACGGCTTGAAGATGAACGAGAAAGATGTTGAGGCAACATGGCGAATTTGAAGATAACGATCCTGCACGATGTCTGGGAAGAAGGCCCGCCTGAACCTGAGCCGGAGCCGGTCAAGGCGACGCGCAGCAAGAATGGCAAGCGCCCCAAGAAGAAAAAAGACCCGATGCATGATCGGGAAGAAATCTTTGAAGCGCTCACAAAGCTTGGCCACGAACCTTCCTACTACGTTCTCGATGGCAAGAATCAATCGCTGGTTGCGCTCGCAAAATGCGGCGCCGACCTTATTGTGAATCTCACCGAGTCCTACGCCGGCGATGACAAGATGGACAAAAACATCGCCGCGTACCTGGAACTGATACACATTCCCTACACGGGAGGCGGTCCTCAGGCGCTCCTTCTTGCTCAGGACAAGTCGATCGCCAAAAAGATCTTTGACTTTCACAAAATCAAGACGCCGGACTTTGCCACCTCTTACAAAGGCCGAACTGATCACTCCCACGACATCGAGTTCCCGCTGATCGTAAAGCCCGTCTCTGAAGATGGTTCCATCGGCATCGACAACGGCTCAGTTGTCGAGAGCGTGAAGGAACTGATGGAACGCATTCACTACATTCACGAAGAATTCGACAGCCCTGCGCTCATTGAGGAATACATCGAAGGCCGCGAAATCTACGCGTCTATCCTCGGCAACGACAATGCCGAAGTCCTCCCGCTCATCGAACTCGACCTCTCCAAACTGCCTAAGGGAACTCCGCGCATCGCCGGACAGGACGTTAAGTTCGATCACGATACCGAAGCGTACAAGGTCACCAAATCCGCTCCTGTCGAAGATCTCGACGAGGAAATCGCCAAGAAGCTTCGCGACACTGCACTCGCAGCGTATCGAGCCCTTAAGCTCCGCGACTATGGCCGCATCGACATGCGGTTAAACAAAAAAGGCGAAGTCTACGTCATCGAAGCCAACCCAAATCCCTGGCTCTCAAGCCAGGCCGAATTTGCCATGGCGGCAAAGAAGGCGGGATATTCCTACACTGAGATGATCGATAAGATCATCGAATTGGCGCGCTCTCGCTCAATGTGAACAGCACCAGCAGCTCAACTTCCAATGAGCGCCTGCGCTATCCAATGCGTCTCTCCTCAGTTCTGCTCTTCAACTCGCGAGCAACCATCGAAGTCTGATTCGCATTGGACGATAGGTAGCATGCACCTGAAGAAATGAATGCGCCGCCAATGACCGACTCACCGCCCCATCACTCGCTCGACGCGCTCCTCTCGACTGCCATCGAGGCTAATGCTTCCGACATCATCCTGGTCGCAGGCTCTCCTGCAACTTTTCGAGTGAACGGTGCCCTTCGTTCCGACTTCAGTCCCGCACTCTCCGAATCCGAAATCCAGAAAATCCTGCTTCCGCTGCTTACTCCCATTCAGACCCAGCAATTGCAGTCGCTCAAATGTCTTGACCTGTGCCTCGTCAATGAAGGAGTTGGCCGCATTCGCGCCAACCTGCACTTTCAGCGCGGCACGCTGGCCGCCGCGATCCGGCTTCTTCCTGCCGAGATCCCCACATTCAAATCACTCAACCTGCCCGAGCAGATCGCTACTCTCGCGGAACGTCGCCAGGGACTCATCCTTCTCACCGGCGCGACTGGATGCGGCAAGTCGTCCACAATGGCCGCTCTCGTAAATCAGATCAATTCAAGTCGTCAGGATCACATCATCACCATCGAAGACCCTGTTGAATTCGAACACCCAAATCGCCAGTCCCTCGTCGAGCAGATCGAACTGGGAATGGACACTAACAGCTTTGCTGAAGCTGTCCGCTCTGTCCTTCGCCAGGATCCCGATGTCATACTCATCGGCGAAGTACGGGATGGCGAGACGATGGCTGCCGCGATGACTGCTGCTGAGACTGGTCATCTCGTCCTCACCTCGATGCACACGAACGATGCTGCTCAAACTATCGGTCGTATCCTCGATATCTTCCCATCGAACTTTCAGGCGCAGGTTCGACGTCAGTTGTCTCTCGCACTGCTAGCAGTCATTCATCAACGACTAGTGCCTGCGGCAAACGGAATCGACCGTTATCCAGCGGTTGAAATCCTTATCGCAACAAGCGGAATCCGCAATCTCATTCGCCGCGGAGACGATCATCAACTTCGCGCCGTGATCGAGACAGGACGCTCAGAAGGCATGTTGACGATCGAGCAGTCCCTGGCAGAGTTGGTGCGCCTTGGCCGGATCACTGCCGAAACTGCGCTTGGAAACTGCAATCATCCCGAAGACCTACGTCGACATATGGGTCACTGAAGATCTCAGAGATCTCGGCTTGAGAACAAGCAAGTCGTGCGATCATATCCTCGTGATCCTGAGCCGCATCCTGCAGCGCCATGCAATTCCCATGCAGGCTCATTTTGAGTTCGTCCTCGTGCTCACCTACGCTGTGCCATGTACCAATCTGCAAACTCTACTTCCTCCCGGCCTCACTCTCGACAGCTGGAACAATTACGGTTTTGTCGCAATTGCCATGGTCCAGACGCGCAACATGCGTCCTGCCTTTGCACCTTCGATCTTTGGCAAGGATTTTTTCCTCTCGGGCTATCGGATCTTCACTCGCTTCAAGACCAGATCCGGCAGAAGTCTTCGCGGCCTTCGCATTCTGCGGAGCGATACAGACAGCGACCTCATGGTTCGCTGGGGCAATCGCCTGACACACTATGGTTATCGCAAAGCAGATATCGACTTACGACGCGATAACGACATGCTCGACATAAAGATCCTCACGCCATCGTCCGAAGCCGATTTGCACGTCCGCGCACATCTTTCCGTGGAGCCGGATCCGCTTCCGCAAGGCTCTCCGTTTCCGGACGTGCAAACTGCACGGCGATTTGCTGGACCTCTGCCTTTCACCTTCGATTACGAACCTGAAACGAACTCGATTATTCGCGTTCAGGGTGTTCGACAGGACTGGAATCCTCGATCAACGCGCGCTGAAGTCCTGAAGAACTCCTTCATCGAGAAGGAGCCTTTCGCAAGTGGAAATCCGATTCTCGCGAGCGCATTCCATATCGCCGATGTCCCTTACCGCTGGAAACGCGGAATCCGCGAAACCCTGGGAGCATGAGAATGCACGCTTCCGAAGAACGACGTGGCACTTTCGACGGTGTCGCTCAAATCCTCGTTTACAACTGGCCGTTTTACGCTGCCGCAGTCGCCTTCGACCTCGTCATCGTACTGGCTCTCATCGTTTTCGCTCCGAGTGGTGTTTATCGAATCGCGATTTACCTGGTCGCGCTCCCGCCCACTTTCTGGGCAGTTTCCTCCATACTCGTCTCTTACTACGTTTACGATCATTCGTCGCTCTATCGATGGGAATGGCTTCGACCCGTTCTCATCGAGCGCTCCGGAGCATGGCTGAATATTCACGCCGGTCTCGATCAAACGACCGCCCCGCTCTTACGGATCTTCCCTGACGCAAAAATCACGTCTCTCGACATATACAGACCCTCTGAGATGACCGAGCCCTCAATTGCGCGGGCCCGTCGCCGTGCACAGGCCAAAGCGCAGCCTGATGCTGATTCCTCCGTGCTGCGGTTTGGATATGAAACCTTCGACACGGTCTTGCTCATCTTCGCCGCCCATGAACTTCGCAGCCGCGAAGCGAAGGTCGAGCTCTTCCGCGAAATCCACCAGGTCCTCAAAGCCAACGGACGCATGGTTCTTGCAGAGCATCTTCGCGACTCGCAAAACTTTCTCGCCTACGGTCCAGGGTTCCTGCACTTCTTCTCGCGGAGCGAATGGCTTTCAGTCGCTGACAGTGCAGGTATGGTCTTGATTGCCACTCGGTCGCTCACGCCTTTCGTTCAATGCTTCGTTCTGGAAAAGGCAGTCGAAGCCGGCGCATTTAACAAGGAGGAACGATGATCCTGAACCGTGCGGAAAAGATGCTGATGAACAATCCCATTCGCCGCGCGATCCAGCGCTACTACGAGATCCCGTTGCTCCTGAGCATGGCTCATCGTTTGGATGAGAGCACCGTTCTAGAAATCGGCTGCGGTCAGGGCTTCGGCGTGGAACTGATCCTTACCGAATTCGGAGCGTCCAAGGTTCGTGGTATTGATCTCGATCGCGACATGGTTGCCCGCGCCGAGCGACGGATTCAACGCTTTGCGGGCCGCGCCAGAGTTGCCGTCGGAGATGTAACTGCGATCGCCGCCGACGACCAGGCATTCGATGCTGTCTTCGACTTCGGCATTATTCACCACGTTCCCGTCTGGCAGAACGCTATACGCGAAGTCAAACGCGTCCTTAAACCAGGCGGATTGTTTCTGTTTGAAGAAGTTTCGAAACAGGCACTCGATCGGTGGGTGTATCGAACCTTGTTCGATCACCCGAAGGAAAATCGCTTCACGCGGGAACAATTTGTGCAGGAGTTAGAAGCTCAGAATTTGGAAGTCGGATCGAATCTGGTGAGCTTCTTCTTTGGCGATTTCTTTGCGGGTGTCGGAACCCGCATGCGCTAATCTCTTCTAGTTGGCTGGCTTACGCTGCGGTCGATCGATTCAGGCCTTCGTGCTGGGCGATGCGCTGACGAAGATATTCCATAAGCTCCGCCTTTGCGGGAATCATCGGTCCCGGTTCGTTCTGCAGGGTCGAGAGCGCTTCCCGAAATACCTCGAGAAGTGGACGGTATCGATAACCCATGGGAAAGTCCTTAGCGGAGAGATGGTTATGGCTGAACTGTTTCCATAATGCCAGCACTCGGTCCAAAGCACCATACAACTTCGTGGTAACGATTCCACATCGTCCAAATCCTCGGGAAATCCCCGATTACGGAAGTCCAGAGGCCGGAATGAAGGCCTCAGTTGTGAGGCAGTGCAGACCCTATTCCTCGCTCAAGCCTTTTTGAGAGATAAATGCTGCCGATGCAGAAACCGATGAACAGGTAATAGCCAGGAAGAATCTGGGAGCTATTCGTGGGAAGCACGAGTTGCTGAATCGCCGGCTCGTTTCGAATGCCTCCGAGACCGCTCTCAATCACTCCATTGAATGCGATAAACGACATGAAGATAGCGAGCACCATCACGTCGGCCATCGACCACTTTGAAAGTTCGAGAGCAAGCAGCCTGATGAGTTTGCTCTGGCGCAATAGCGATGGCTGGAAGAGTGATATTGCGAGCGCGAGCATCTTCAGGGCTGGAAACACCACACTGAAAAGGATCACCAGCACAGCTACCAGTGACATTGCCGGTTTATGCATTTCAATCAGGCTGCGCGAAACTTCGAGCACCGTTTTGCTGCGGTAGTAAAGAGACTGCTCATGGAACTCGATGGGCGAACCGAGCAAGGTTGCATCCAGGCGCGTGATGCGCACTTCCACTTCGAGCATGGGGCTCAAGACTCCGCCGACAAGCATGATGATGCAGTACAACATCAGCACAATCACAGAAGCGCGAGAGAGCGAAAAACGTCCCACCGCGAGCAGAAGAAAGCCGATCGCGGCTGAAGCCAGCACGATGAGGTAATCCCGGTTCAGCCGCGTATCCGACTCTTGTATGCGATTACGCAGGTTCACCTGGCACTGCGCTTCCGAGGCGCAGCCGTAGCGACTTAGGATCGCCGAATAGGTCCTCATGTCGACTGAGCCAAACGTGTTCTTGACCGCGTCGTTCAAGACGCTCCGAACCGATTCTTTGAACGCCTTCTGGTTCTGCGGTTTGCTCAATTCCGCGAGCACCACATTGGTGTACTCCGGAATATGCGGACGCAACGAGTTGATGATCATGTTCACGATCATCGGAGGAGCGGTAAGCGCCTTCTGGTTGGCGGGCTTAGGAGCGCTCATCTGCTGTTTGATGTTATCGAGCAGGGAGTTCAACGAATGCTCGACCATTGGCCGCAGGTTTTTGGTCTGTCCTTTGAGGTCGAGTTTGTCGACCTGTGCATTGAGAATCGGACCGATGATCGAACGCCATTGATCTGCACTTAGGAGCCCGTAACGAACGTGCTCAAGTTCCGCCAGATCGGTGCGAAGCTCGCGCCGTTTGTCGAGACCATCCATGGTCTGCCAACTGCCCCAGATTGCGGGGAGCAGCAGAATCATAGCTAAACACAACCTGACATAAAACCACTGTGAAGGTTTGCGCGCCGGCGTTTCTGTTTGAGAGTTCAGATCATTCACGGCAATGAAGACGAGTATATTTGTTTTCCCTAGACCCGAAGCGAACCACGGAAACCTCTGACCTTGTAAAAGCACTGCGCCGTGTTGTGGTACACGAAGACTCGGTCGTAGCGACGGTCGCCGAAGATGGCGCCGCCAAGCTCGTGCATTTCAGGCGGAGTCATTAACCAGCTTTGCGACTTTGTATCGAAGTTCCCCAGCTTCTGCAACTCTCGATATTGTTCTTCATCAAGTGGCTCAATGCCCATTTCTGCCGCCATGTCGAGCACGTTTCCGGCAACGGGCAGACCTTCTTTCTCCCGCTTGCGCTGGCCCTCAAGGTCGTAACAGACATTTCTGCGGCCAGCAGGGCTCTCTGCGGAACAGTCGCAGAAGATGTATTCTCCTGTCGCACTGTCGCGTCCAATTACGTCCGGTTCGCCGCCTGTGCGCTCCATCTCCATTAGAGACCAGAGCGCTTTCTGTTTGCGGGAGAGGTTTGTCATTACCTCTGACAACTCGATCCCAGGATGCCGATTCTTGTTTTTCTCAAAACGCTCCTGAAGGATTGCGACTAAGTTCTCGCTTTGTGCTTTCGGCGAAGTTTTAGGGTTCATGCTGATTCCAAACCGTGATGAGACTTTTGCGCATGGTGCTGCGGACAGATTGCACCAGTTTCAGGGCTTTCGAAGGGTTTTTGCACGGTTTTCATCGATTCCGTACGGTTCAACTCGAAGGAAAATAGAAACTTAGTCCAAAAACACCCTGGGGGGAAGGGGGGTGAGTCCCATTTTTTTGGCGACGTGAGAGGGCCCTCTCAACGTTCATTGTGCCCGAAGGGGCGGAAATTATCTGCAAATGGCCGGAGAAGTTCCGGCAACCAGTGAACTGCTTTGTGACGAAATAAGGGCGGCAGCTGTGCGGGATGGATTGCAGCGCTGGTGCTTGCTGGGCCGATCCGGCTTGGCCTGATTAATCCATGGAGAGGCTGAGCTGGTGGCGGACATCGGCGCCGCGGATCCAGAAGATGACGTCGGTCGCGATGTTGGCGGCGTGGTCGGCGATCCGCTCGAGGCTCCGCGAGACCATCATGGCGTTCATCGCCTGTTGGGTATACTGCGGCTTCTCCTGGATCAGCTTGAGCAGGTCGGCCTGGGCATTCCTGTTCATGCGGTCGATCTCATCGTCCATCTCACGGACCGAATCTGCAATGCGGGCATCACCTTCCAGCAAGGAGAGAATCGCAGTGCGAATCATGCGACCAGCACACTCGCGCATCGCTGAGTAGTCCACTGGCAGCTCGATGTCCTCGGTATTCATGATGTCGCGCGTACGGCGCGATATCCCGAGGGACTGGTCGCCTATCCGCTCGAGGTCGCCGTTGATCTTGATGACAGCCAGAATGAACCGCAAATCGATCGCCATCGGCTGTTCCTTGGCGAGCAGCTCGTACGCCATTTCGTCAAGTTCGCGCTGCGCTGTATTGATGGCGGTTTCGTTCTGCTTCACGTAGAGACAGAGGGTCTGATCGCGCTGAATATAGGAATCGACCGCGGATTCGACCGCCTGCTGCGCCAGGGCGGCCATGGCGAGGAGCTGGTCCTTAAGTTCTGCGAGCTGCTGCTGAAAGTGAATACGAGGCAAAGCCGTCTCTTCCTATATAGATTGTGCATCAAGCTGTGTTACGGTACGACGAATTTCGACGAAGGCACCTCAATCGGCATGGTTTGCAGGGGCGGCGCTCGAAGATAATTCGGCCGGCCCTACGGGACGACGCGGAGGTTTAACGTCGGAATCTCAGGGTTTCACCGTATCTCCCTCCGGGAGGTAGGTTTGCCGGCCAACATGCCTTGCAGGTCTCTCTGGTGAAGGCACATGAGATCCTCGCCAGTGCCTTAGGCTATCAAATATGGACAATTCCAGCGTGGCGGGTATGCTCTCGGTCGATCCTGCAGAGCATGAGGCGCGGCAGATCTACAAGCTGATGACCGGAATCATTGTGCCGCGGCCGATCGCGCTGATATCTACCGTGGATGCGGAGGGGAATGCAAACCTTGCCCCGTTCAGCTTCTTTGCCGGCGTGGGCTCGGCTCCGCCAACGGTATTGTTCTGCCCTGCCCTGCGAGCTGGCGGCGACATGGAACCGGCGGGTCGGAAAGACACACTGCGCAATGTTGAGGCGACGCGTGAGTTCGTGATCAACGTCGTCAGCGAGAGCATTTCCGCACAGGCAAATGCTACCGCCGCAGAAGTGGGTCCAGAGGTGGATGAGTTCGAGCTTTCAGGGCTTACCCCGGTTCCGAGCGAGGTGGTGAAGCCGCCTCGAGTGGCGGAATCGCCTGCGCAGATGGAATGCAGGTTGTTGCAGGTGATCTACACCGGAGACAAGCCCGCCAGCGGAGTAATCGTGCTTGGCGAGGTGGTCCGGTTCCATGTACGCGAGGAGTTGTTCAACGATTTCCGCGTCGATCCGGCGGGGCTGGATGCGGTGGGGCGTATGGCGGGGAATACCTGGGTCAGGACGCGCGATCGTGTGGAGCTGATCCGGCCGAAGTAGCTTCATACCAAAGACCTGGCAACGGCGCTATACTTGGGCCGGGCTCGGCAATTCGCCGCAAGATTTCGAAAGGAGGGTTGGCTCCAATGCACCTCTATGAACCGATTCTCCCCTTCCGGCACATCCACGTTTCGACCGGCCTGCTATGGCGCATCCTGATACTGCTTGCTCTCCTTTTCGCCGTTCCTTTCATCGCTGGATGTCGTCATCATGAGTCGGCAATCATCGCATCCTCGGGCCCGGCACTTACGCTATCGAGCGAAAGCGTCAAGGACGGTACGGTTCCAAAGGAGTTCACGTGCGATGGAGAGGATAAGTCTCCGGCTCTGTCGTGGAGTACGCCCCCCACGGAAGCGAAGAGCCTCGCTGTGATGGTTGTCGATCCAGAAGTGGGTAAAAGTGGTTTCACGCACTGGGTACTGTTCAACCTGCCGCCGAACATTAACGGACTACCCGAAGGTGTTCCGAAGCAAGGTCAGCTGGCGCATGGCGGGAGACAGGGCAAAACTGATTTCGACAAGGTCGGCTACGCCGGCCCGTGTCCTCCGGCGGGAAAGCCCCATCAGTATGAGTTCAGGCTGTATGCGCTGGATGCGATGATCGACGTGCCTGCGGGTGCGCCACGCGATCATGTGGAGACAGCGATGCAGGGGCATGTGGTGGGACATGGCGAGCTGGTGGCGCGGTACGGGCGCTAAGGGCTTGGCAAGCGGCCAAGTTGTATCTGCAGTTTCGATCCTGATTGCGTGCTCTATCAATGACGGGCTGGTTTGAATCTGCCGCATGCGCGGAGTCTCAACGGGCGGTCTGAACACGCTTCTCAATCCGCCGCCATGTCTTTGCCTTTGACTTCGTGGCCCAGCGACGCCAGCGCCGCGAGGGAGAGCGCGACGATGATAACGGTGATGGCGAGGACGTGGTTGTAGCTGCCCCACTTCTCCGCAGCTAACGCCTGCGCCTTCGCATTCCACGAGGTCACGAGTCCCCCCAGTTGATACGCCAGTCCGGGTGCGGTGGCGCGGACGGGAGCGGGAGTCAACTCAGCGAGGTAAGCGGGAACGACTCCCCAGGCGCCCTGCACCATGAACTGCATGACTACGGCTCCGATGGCGAGGGTGGTGGCGGTGGGCCCGTAGGCCCATGCGGGAATGGCGAGGAGGGAGAGCAGCGAGGCCGCTATGATGGCGCGCTTGCGACCCCAGCGCTCAGAGAGCGTGCCGAACACGAACCCGCCGGCGATTTGAGCTATGCCGTAGATGACGCCAATGGTGCCGACCAGTTGTGGCGAGAGCTTCATCTGAACTTCAAGAAACGTCGGATAGACATCCTGCGTGCCGTGCGAGAACGACATGAATGCGGTCATGAGCAGGATCAGGAAAAAGAATGTGGGCAAGAACGACTTGAGCATTCCAGCTTTGTGCGAGAACGATTCGCGTTGGGGATTGGCACGACGCTTATGTTCGGAGGCGAGCCATACAGGCGACTCGTGGACGCGGGCCTGGACATAAAAGACCAGGAGCGCGGGCGAGGCGCCGAGGATGAAGAGGCCGCGCCATCCGATGGCATGAAAGAAGAGCGCAAAAGCGGCGGAGGCGAGGATGGATCCGAATGCGTAGCCTTCCTGAAGGATTCCGGAAAATGTGCCGCGGCCTTCCGTCGGGAGGGTCTCGAACGCGAGCGCGGCGCCGACACCCCATTCGCCTCCCATGGCGACTCCGAAAAGTGCGCGGAGTACGAGGAGCATGCTGAGCGAGGGGGCGAAGGCGCAGGCCAGTTCGATCACAGAGAAGCTGAGGATGTTGAACATCAATATGGGACGGCGGCCGTAGCGATCAGCCAGCACACCGAAGAGGAGCGCTCCGACGGGCCGGAAGGCCTGGGTCAGGAAAACGGCGCTGAGAACGTCGGATGGTTTGGCGTGGAAATCGGAAGAGATGGCTTTGACACAGAAGATGAGGAGGAAGAAATCCAGGCTGTCGAGGGTCCAGCCCAGAAAAGCGGCGATGAAGGTGTGCCGCTGAGAAGGGCTAAGACGCCGGAAGTCGCCGACAAAGGACATGAGCCGGAGGATAACAGACAGTCACTTATGGCTTGACGGGGTCTGAGAGTCCCCGGAGAATATTTGTTGAAACGAATAATCCCGGTGGCGCGTCCATTAGAAACACCGCGGCTTCCCGGCGCTCGCTCCTGCAGCGCCCGTCTTCGAAATGGAGTTTTGCTGACGGAGATGCAACCCTGGCAAATGAACCTCTGCCGGCGCTTTGTCGCTCGGCTTCTGAAAGGACACGACGAATGAAGCGATTGCTATTGGCTCTCGGCATGCTGGCTATGACCGTTCCCATGTCAGCACAGACCTCCACCTGGACACCGGACAAGGCGCACAGCGAAGTAGATTTCACGATTTTGCATATGAGCATCTCCAAAGTGCACGGACGATTTGGGATCTCTGACGGGCAGATTACGTGGAATGAGGCGGACATTACCAAGTCGAGCGTGAAGATGACGATCGATGTGGCCTCGGTGGATACCGGTGTAGCGCCGCGCGACAACGACATCAAGGGTGCAAGTGCGTTCGATGTGGCGCAGTTCCCTACAGCGACGTTTGTGAGCACGAGCGTGGCAAAGGCCGACAAGGGCCTGACGGTACAGGGCAACCTGACGCTGCACGGCGTAACCAAGCCCGTAACGCTGGCGGTCGAAGGTCCAATGGGACCGGCGCCGGGGATGGGTGGCAAGATGCACGCGGGGTTCTCGGCGACTACGACGATCAGCCGAACTGCATTTGGTATCGGAACAAAGTATCCGTCTGCTGTTCTGGGCGACGACGTGCAGTTAAGCATCGAACTGGACGTTGTGAAGCAGTAAGCACAGTGGCGGCTCGTACGCGCCGTACGAGCCGGCCTCATTCAGAATCAGGAGGGTGTCAGCATGGCTGGGTTGAAGCAGGAGATCGCGCAGCAGCGGCCCTTCTCCAGCGTGGAAGAGGAAGCGCTGCTGAATGTCTTGAGGACTTCAGATTGCCTGCAGCGCGCTTTTGTGCGCAGGACCAGGCATTGGGGGATTACGCCGACGCAGTACAACGTGCTGCGGATTTTGCGCGGCGCGCAACCCCATGGGCTGACATGCTCGGAAGTAGGCGAGCGCATGATCACAGCGGTGCCGGACATTACTCGACTGCTGGCGCGGATGAAGGCGCAGAGATTTATCAGGCAACAGCGGGACAAGAAGGACCGGCGCGTGGTGTGGACGCAGATCAGCGCTTCGGGTCTGGAGTTGCTGAGCAAGATCGATCCGGAGATTACTCAGATTCCGGGGGAGATGCTGGGGCATCTGACCCAAAAAGAATTGAGCGAGCTTATTCGACTACTGGAACTTGCGCGGAAGAAATGCGTGGATACTCAGGCGCCCGTGAGTTGCGAAGGAGAGATTTGCGAGACCCGCTAAATTGTCCGGCAAAACACATCGGCGCCGCTCTGGGCGGCGCCGATGTGTTTCTGAATCCAGATTAGCGGCTGACGATCTTTTGCGCTACGACCACTTCATCCGCGTCGGACTTGATGATCTTGTTATGCAGGCAATAGAGCGCGAGTTCGAGCCGATCGGAGACGCCGAGTTTGTCGTAGATCTTGCGGAGGTAGTTCTTGATCACCTGCTCGGTGGTGCCAAGCTGGAACGCAATTTCCTTATTACGCTTGCCCTGCGTGATGCAGGTGATGATCGCGGTTTCCTTCGGCGAGAGTCGCGGCTGGGTGCGCGGGCTGACCAACGCAGCGGCCTGAGCTCGATAGGCCTCAATGACCCAATTCACAGCCTGGTTATCAATCCAGGTTTCGCCGGTGGCGATGCGGCGAACGCAGCGCACGAGCAAGTCGGGTGAAATGGACCGGGAGATGATGCCGCGAACACCGCGGCGATAGAGCTCGACGGTCTGCGCTTCGTCACTGCCAATGGCCTGAACGATCAGTTTGACATCAGGAGCAACACGAAGCAGCTCAGGAATGACATTGGGCGTTCCCGTGAGGAGTCCACCCTCAAGAAGAACCACGTCGGCTGGATGACGCTCGAGCGCGGAACGCAGGTTGTCGAGCGAGTCAGCTTGTGCCACTACTCGGATGTCGTCTTCGAGTGCGAAAATTTTGCGGATTCCGACCCGGTAAATCGCCTGGGAGTCCGCGAGGATAATGCGGACGGTTCCTGGCTTTACTGGTGCGTCCAGAATTTCGCCGTCATTTGTTTCGTCAAGAATTTCCATAAGTGGCCGCTACAGCCGTCACTAAGAATCGCTTACTGCTCCACGAAATGATACTCATCGATTGTGGCAGCAGCCTGATAATGACTTTGGCTTAAGGAGCAGCGTACCACACGTCCTCGACAGTGAACTAACACATCCTGGGGAGTGCCCAGCACACTTCCGGGCATCCTCAAATGGAAGTCCAGTTCGTCGCCCACGTCGAGTGGACCACTGAGTTCGAGCAGCACTCCGTTGGCTGAAACGTTGCGCGTGACAGCGGGAGTTTCGTGTGTTTTGTCTTCTGACAATTCAACGGGCAGGGAAAGCGGAAAGCGCACGGCACAGCGAACTTCTTTGAGGAAGGTGCCGTGTCCTGTTTTCTCCTGCTGCTCCTCGGGAGGCGTCGACTTCGATATCTCCATCATGCGATTTCCTTTTTCCGCTTTTTCTATCACTGCTGAATGTATACATCTTTCCCGGTACAACCTAGAGCACGAAAGTTTAAACGTGGTAATCGGATAGGTAACTCTGCTGGGAGAGGCGGCATCTGAATGCTGGCGGGGAAGGCCAGGTTGAATAGCGCCTTCCAGATCATACATAAAACGCCGCTGAACCACCCACCCACTCCTGGTTTTTGTTGTGATCCACTCCCATCATCTTTCCACGCCCTAATCGAACGAGGGAGATTGCGGCTGTAAGGTCTCCGTCATCCGGCCATATGTAGAGGATGCGGACTTCGGCCTGAGTCAGCCCGAACGGCGTTTCGATGGTTGGTTCGAAGTGCATCCTTTGCTGCAGGATGTAGTTTTTGCGGTCCGCTGGGGCGATGGCTTCAAGCCGCTCCCGGGTGGGCGAGAACTCAATGCCCTTCCCGGCGAATGAGAACAGCGGTTTGAGGAGCAGGTTTTCGTACGCACGATCGGGAGACCCGGCGCCGGGCAGATCGACACCGCAGGAGACAAGAAACTCCTCTCCAGGTCCCGAAAGGAACTCGTCAAGGAAGCATGCTGGAGGGACCGTACTGAATTTGCCCGATCGAGAGAGGAACGGCACGGAGTATTTACTGATAAGGAAATACCAGTTGGGATGCCCTGCCCACTCCACCTCCCATGGGCGGGAGAGATCAACCGGAAGAGTGATTCTGCGAGAAATCAGCTCGTCAGCGATTGCCCTGTTATAGATACGGTGCACGGGAATTCGCCGACCGGCGACATCCCGGTAGTAGAGTTTGTCTCCGCTTCCCTCAATGGCAGTGATATCCACGACCGCAATTCCAAGTTGACGCCGCGTGAGTTCAAAGTCTGCATAGGTTTTCTGATGAAGTGGATCTACTTCGCTGAGGATCACGTTCTCGGGATCATGGTTCCCTGCGATGGTGCGACGCAACAACTCCCAATATGAGGCTTCATCCAGCCCACCCAGAAAAACCCCAAGTGATTGTGGCAATTGAAAGGCCTGGCGATAGGCTTTGCACAATTCCAGTTGGTAGGCGAACACCGACGGGAACGCCTGGATTTCTACCAATCGGGGGACCGGATCGCCGGACGCGGTGCGTATCAGGGCGAAGTCCGCAGTAAGGAAATGCGGACGCGCCGTCTGACAACTGACGTCGTAACCGGATGGGATCGCGCTGCGCGCGCTGGCCAGGTACTCTTCGTCCGCCAGGAGGTGACGCGTCATGGAAGCTCCCTCTTCTGCCATCTCTTCCAGCAGCCCTTTGGGAACAAAGATGGGAGTCTCGGCAATCCGGAACTGAATTGGGCCTCCACAGCGCTGAGCCAGCAGGGACTGGAGGTCGTGGTAGGCAAACGAGGTGAATCTGGCGTTGAACGCTGTGCGGAAGGCTGAAATCAATGCAAAACCTCGGGTTGTAACTAACGAGAACCTGAATTGGTGAAGATTGTACTCAACTCTGGAGGGCGCTCTGGCTGACGGTAACGTGACGTTACAGGTAGGTTTTCGGTCGTTTTCTCACGATGCGAGACAAGTAATCGTTATCTTAAAATTTTCTTGAGTAACTTCAGTACTTTTGTTGTACCGGACATCCCTATTTCAGTTAGTCTTCGAGCAGGTTTCCGTTCTCCAGTTGAGGGATATCCAAATGCGCTCATGGTTGAAAGTTTCATGCGTGGCTCTTGGTTTGGCTCTTGCTCTGTCTGCGTCTAGCGCAGTAGCAGCGCCTTCCACGCATCCTGTTGCAAACTCAGTTATTCCCGGCATCGTTTCGCCAACACCTGTCCTGAAGCTCGCGGCAATTCCTGGGATTGTTTCGCCAACACCGGTTCTGAAGCTCGCAGCCATTCCGGGAATCGTTTCACCGACACCCGTCCTGAAGCTGGCAGCCATTCCTGGGATCGTGTCGCCAACCCCGGTTCTGAAGCTCGCAGCTATTCCGGGAATCGTTTCACCGACCCCGGTTCTGAAGCTGGCAGCTATCCCGGGCATCGTGTCACCGACTCCGGTTCTGAAGCTGGCAGCTATCCCGGGCATCGTGTCACCGACTCCGGTTCTGAAGCTGGCAGCTATCCCGGGC
>Ga0105241_10000534_pt1 | contig 28595 bp, 20 predicted proteins | sample KBSC64metaG_FD_80422 | JGI IMG/M metagenome (GOLD analysis project Ga0105241, IMG submission 80422) | Corn rhizosphere microbial communities from Kellogg Biological Station, Michigan, USA - KBS C6-4 metaG | ecosystem: Host-associated > Plants > Roots > Rhizosphere > Soil | place: Michigan, USA... | reverse complement strand
CGTCACCATCGACCAGGCGCGGGCCGCCGAGCGGCTGGTGCACGAGGCCGCCCCGGGCAACGTCGCGGCACACAGCGTGCAGACCAACGGCAAGGGCGACGCGCACGAGGCCATCGCCGCCGCCCCGCACCGCACCGCGCTGGACCTGCAGATCGAGCGCAGCGCCTCGATGCCGATGGAGGGCAAGGGCGTGCTGGCGCGCTGGGACGCCGATGACAGAACCTTGCGAGTCCACTCCTCGACGCAGACCTCGACCAGCGTCCGGCTCGCGGTGGCGGCGAAACTCGGCCTGCCGCCGGACCGGGTCGAGGTGGTCACCCCCGACGTCGGCGGCGGGTTCGGGGTGAAGATCGTGCATCCCTGGCCCGAGGAGATCCTGGTGCCGTGGGCGGCGATGACGCTCGGCCGGGACGTGAAGTGGGTCGAGGACCGGCGCGAGCACTTCATCTCCAGCGCGCACGAGCGCGGGCAGCAGCAGCACGTCGAGGTCGGCTTCGACGACTCCGGCCGGCTGCACGGGCTCAGCGTGGAGATCTGGCACGACAACGGGGCCTATGTGCCCTACGGGATCATCGTGCCGATCGTGACGTCCACGCAGTTGCTGGGGCCGTACAAGGTCGGGGCGTACCGGGTCGAGTTCACGTCGCTGTACACGAACACGGTGATCGTCACGCCCTACCGGGGCGCGGGACGGCCGCAGGGCGTGTTCGCGATGGAGCGGACGATGGACGCCATCGCCGAGTACCTGGGCCTGGACCGGTTGGCGGTGCGCGAGGCGAACCTGATCCAGCCCGAGGAGATGCCGTACGACCAGGGTTTGACCTTCCAGGACGGCAGACCCCTGATCTACGACTCCGGCGACTACCCGACGATGCTGCGGATGATCCGCGAGCTCGTCGGCTGGGACGGTTTCGAGGCCGAGCGCGCCGCGGCCGCCGCCGAGGGGCGGCGGATCGGGATCGGGGTCGCGGCGTACGTCGAGGGCACCGGCATGGGGCCTTACGAAGGCGCGCACGTGAAGGTCGAGACGACCGGCGAGGTCGTCGTCTCCACCGGGCTCACCACGCAGGGCCAGGGGCACTACACCTCGCTCGCGCAGATCGCCGCGGACGTGCTGGGAGTCGGGGTCGGCGACGTCACCGTCATCACCGGCGACACGCGGCGGTTCAAGTACGCGGTCGGGACGTTCGCCTCCCGCGCCATCGTGACGAGCGGGAACGCCGTCGCGGTCGCCGCCGGCAAGGTCGCGGAGAAGGCGAAGCGGATCGCGGCGGCGGCGCTCGGCGGCGGGATCTTCCCGGAGGAGCTGGAACTCGTCGGCGGGACGGTGCGGCGGCGGGAGGACCCCGAGACGTCGATCGACCTGCGGACGGTCGCGGTGCTGTCGAACCCGCTGCGGTACGCCTTCGACGAGGCGGCCAAGGCGGCCACGCAGTTCGCGGCGGCGGTCGGGACCGGCGACGAGCCGGGCCTGGAGGCGACCGGCTTCTACATGCCGGAGCGCTCGACGTTCGCGGCCGGGGCGCACGGCGTCGTGGTCGAGACCGATCCGGAGACCGCCGACATCAAGATCCTGCGGTACTGCGTCGTGCACGACTGCGGCGTGGTGGTGAACCCGCGCATCGTCGAGGGACAGGTGCACGGCGGCGTCGCGCAGGGCGTCGGGGGAGCGCTGTACGAGCGGATCGTCTACGACGACGCCGGGCAGCTGGTGAACGCCTCCTACATGGACTTCCTGATCCCGTTCGCCACGGAGGTGCCGCACATCCAGACGGCGCACATGGTCACGGCATCGGGTGTGAACCCGCTGGGCTTGAAGGGCGCGGGCGAGGCCGGGGTGATCCCCACCTCGGCGGCGGTCGCCTCGGCGGTCCAGGACGCCGAGGGGCTGGCGGTCCGGCGGATGCCGATCTCGCCGAGCGAGCTGTACGAACTGCGGAAGCTGTGGAAGTCGCGGAAGGAACAGGTGAGCGCGTGAAGGTCTCCGGGAGCGCGGTTCTCAACGCCGACGTGGGGCGGGTCTACGAAGCGCTGACGGATCCACGGACGCTGGCGGCGGCCATCCCCGGCTGCGAGCGCCTGGAACTGGTCTCGCCCGACGTGTACGACATGGTGGTCACGGTCGGCGTCGGCTCGATCAAGGGCACGTACAAAGGACGCGTGGAGCTGGCCGAACAGGCGGCGCCGCGCTCGTTCACCCTGCGCGCTTCGGGCGCCGGCGCCCCGGGCACGGTCTCGGCGGAGTGCCGCATGCTGCTGGTCGACGAGGCGGCGGCCCGCACCCGCGTCGAGTACGACGCCGACGCGGTGGTCGGCGGCGTGGTCGGCGGCGTCGGCCAGCGCATGCTCGGCGGCGTGGCCCGCAAGCTGGCCGGACAGTTCTTCACCGGCATGGACGGAGTCCTGACCCGCAGCGGCGCGGCCGCCGCCGTGCCCGGCGAGCAGGGCGAGGTGGTCCCCGCCGCGACGGTGGTGCACCCGACGACGGGTCCGGTGACGGCGTTCCCCGTCGTGGCGCCGCCGGGCCGGCTCGGCACGTCGAGCGCGGCGGTGGCGCTGGCCGCGGGACTCGCCGGAGCGGCCGCGGCGCTGAGCGGCGTGGCGCTCGGCTATGTGATGGGCCGCCTGAGCGGCCGCCGGGGGCCTCGATGACGGCGCGCGGCGCGGCTTCGGGCCCGCGTCGCGGCGCGACTGGAGCGCTTCACGTCGCGGGTGCAGGTCAGCGACCGCCGCTCGATGAACCTGTGTCGCACAACCCGGACCGCCGAGGTGTCCCATGCGTCCTCTGACCGCCGCCGCCCTCCAACTGGCCCCGCACCCCGGCCCGCTCACGGCCAACAGCGTCGCCGAGAACCTCAACCGCGCCGTCGAGCTCATCGAGCGCTGCGCCGGCGCGACCGGAGCCGACCTGCTCGTCCTCCCCGAGGCCGTCACCACCGGCTTCACTCCCGGCATCCCGGCCGAGGAGCTCTGGGACCTGATGAGCCCGGTCCCCGGGCCCACCACCGAGCCGGTGCAGCAGGCCGCGCGGCGGCTCGGCGTCCACGTCGTGCACTGCACCTATGAGCGCGGCGAAGAGCGCGGCGTCGTCTACAACTCCGCCATGCTCATCGACCCGGCCGGGGAGATCCGCGGCGTCTACCGCAAGACGCACCTCTTCCCCGGCGAGACGAAATGGGTCGCGCCCGGCGACTCCGTCACCGTCGTCGACACCGACCTCGGCCGGATCGGGCTGTCCGTCTGCTTCGACGGCGACTTCCCCGAGCTGTTCCGCATCCAGGCGGTGCGCGGCGCCGAGATCATCTGCCGCCCCTCGGCGCTGCTGCGTTCCGCCGACATCTGGGAGCTCACCACCCGCGCCCGCGCCTACGACAACCACGTCTACATGAACGGCGCGAACGCCACCGGCACCGATCCGGCCGGCGTCCACTACTTCGGCAACTCGCTGATCGTCACGCCGATCGCCGAAGTCGTGGCCCGCGCCGCCTCGCACGAAGGCTGGGCCGCGGCCCGCCTGGACCCCGCCGACGCCATGCGCACCCTGACTCCCGGCTCCGACCGCGCGCAGACCTTCGACCACCTCGCCGAGCGCAACCTGCGCCTGCTCGACAAGTACCAGAAGGACCTGATCAGCCAGGCCGAGACACCGTTCCGGCTCGGGGAACCCGGGGGCGGCGCATGATCCGGATCGGCATCGACACCGGCGGCACGTTCACCGACGTCGTCGCGATCGACGAGCGCACCGGCCGGGCCGTGGCCGGCAAGGTCCCCTCGACCCCCGCCGACCCGTCGGAGGGCTTCATCGCGGCGGTCCGCAAAGCCCTGGCACTCCTCGACGCGACACCTGAAGAGCTCGCCGTCGTCAGTCACGGCACCACCGTCGCCACCAACCAGCTCCTGCAGGGCAAGGTCGAAAGGCTCGGCTTCGTCACCACCGCGGGCTTCGAGCACCTGCTGGAGATCGCCCGCCAATCCGTCCCCGACGGCTACGGCAACAGCTATTTCTGGGTCAAGCCCCCGCGCATCGTCCCGGCCGACCTGGTCCGCGGCGTCGGCGGACGCCTGGACGCCGAAGGCCGGGAAGTCCGCGCGTTCAGCACCGCCGAGGCCAAGGAAGCCGCGCGCATCCTGAAGGCGGCGGGCGTCCGCTCCATCGGCGTCTCCTTCCTGCACTCCTACGCCAACGCAGAACACGAACAAGCGATGCGCGAGGTCCTCGAAGCGGAGTTCCCCGAGGCCGCCGTGTCGATCTCCTCGGACGTCCTGCCCGAGTACCGCGAGTACGAGCGCTCCATGACCACCCTCGTCGACGCCGCGGTGAAACCGACCGTCGCCGGCTATGTCGGCCGCATCCGCGAACGCCTGGACGCGCTGACGGACAACGCTCGCAGCGTCCCGTTCTACGTCATGAAGTCCAACGGCGGCGTCCTGTCCGCGGAGGAAGTGGTCCGCCAGCCGGTCACGACCGTCCTGTCCGGCCCGGCCGCCGGGGCCCTCGGCGCCGCGCTCATCTCGCAGCACGCCGGCTTCGACCGCATCCTGACCCTCGACGGCGGCGGCACCTCGACCGACGTCGCCGTGGTCCTGCACGGCGAACCCGCCGTCACCACCGAGGGCGGCGTCGGCGGCTACCCGTCGAAGATCCCGATGATCGACGTCGTGACGGTCGGCGCGGGCGGCGGCTCGGTCGCCTGGCTCGCCCCGGAGGGCACGCTCAAGGTCGGGCCCCGCTCGGCCGGCGCCGATCCGGGCCCCGTCTGCTACGGCCGCGGCGGTACCGAGGTCACGGTCACCGACGCGCACCTGGTCCTGGGCCGCATTCCCGACGGCCTGCTCGGCGGCGAGGTGCCGCTGGACCGGGACGCGGCCCGCGCCGGGTTGGCGGGCCTGGGAGACAAGCTCGGGATGAGCGAGGAAGCGGTCGCCGCCGGGCTCCTGGAGATCTCGGCCTGGAACCAGGCCAACGCCCTGCGGCAGGTGACGGTGAAGCGCGGCCTGGACGTGCGCGACTTCCAGCTGACCGCGTTCGGCGGCTCCGGCGCATTGTTGGCTTGTCGCCTTGTCGACATCCTCGGTGTGCGCGGCGTGCTGGTGCCTCCGAACCCGGGCAACGTCTCGGCGTTCGGCCTGCTCACCGTCGACGTCCGCAACGACTATGTGCAGACCTACGTACGGCGCGACGACCGCATCGAGATCGACCGAGTACGGGCCCTGCTGAACGACCTCCAAGCCTCCGCCGCCCAAGCGCTGCACGCCGAGGGATTCGCGGCGGAGGAGCAGGTGTTCAAGCGCAGCGCCGACCTCCGCTACTTCGGCCAGGCCTACGAGGTGCGCGTGCCGGTTCCGGACGGCGACTTCGCCACCGAGAGCGTCGTGGAAGCCTTCCACGCGGCCCACGAGAGTATGTACGGATACTCCTTCAGAGACGACGACCGCCAAGTCGTGGAGTGGGTGAACCTCCGCGTCACCGGCATCGGGCCGATCCGGCGGCCCGAGATCGCCGAGGTGGCCGTCCGCGGCGAGGGAAGCCCCGAACCCGCCGGCGTTCGCCGGGTCTGGTTCGACGACGCGCCAGTGGAGACCGCGATCTATCACCGCAGAACCCTGATGAACGGCGACCGGATCCCGGGCCCGGCGATCGTCGAGGAGTACGGCTCGACCGTCCCGGTCCACCCCGGCTTCACCTGCACCGTGGACCGCTGGGGACACCTGCTGCTGACCCAGCGGGAGACACAGGAGGGCGCACCGTGCTGAACCCGGTCCTGCTGGAGATCGTCGAGGGCACCCTGGCCTCCGTCGAGCGCGAGGTCGAGACCGCGATCGCGCGCACCTCGCGCTCGCCGATGATCCGCGACGCGCACGACTTCCGCGTCGGCATCCACGACGCGCGGCTGCGCAAGCTCACCGGCCGGTCGTACTCGGCGCTGGTGCACCCGGTGGTGCGCGACTACCCGGTGGAGACGATGCGGCCCGGCGACGTCTTCTTCCACAACGACGTCTACCTCTCCGAAGGCGGCATCGGCCACCTGCCCGACCTGTGCGTGACCGTGCCGGTCTTCCACGACGGCGCCGTCGCCGCGTTCGTGCAGGCCTTCGGGCACCACGACGACATCGGCGGCGCGTGCCCGGGATCGATGCCCTCCGGTGCGCGCAGCGTCTTCGAAGAGGGCCTGATGGTGCCGCCGATCCGGCTGTGGGACGCCGGGGTGCCGAACGAGGCCGCGCTGAAGATCATGACGCGCAACTCCCGGATGCCGGACTCGCTGGCCGCCGACCTCGACGCCGAATGCTCGGCCTGCCTGATGGGGGCGCGCCGCCTCGGCGAGGTCTTCACGCGCTACGGCCGTGAGGCCGTCGAGGAGTGCTTCGACGCCATCATCGACCTGACCACCGAGACCTTCCGCCGCGAGGTGCTGGCCAAGATCCCCGACGGCTCCTACACCTGGGAGGACTACGCCGAGCACGACGGCGTCGACGCCCCGAGGCTGCACCGCCAGCGCATCACCGTCACCAAGCTGCCCGACGACGGCGGCCGCCTGGTCATCGACTTCGACGGCACCGGGCCGCAGGCGAAGGGCCCGATCAACCACTGCGGCGACTACGCGGACGGCAACTTCCTGAAGAAGTGGCTCGCGCCGGTGCTGCGCAACCTCGCCGACACCCCGGAGCGGATGGCGGAGCTCGACGTCAACGAAGGCGTCGTGCCGCTGATCGAGATGCGGTTCCCGCCGCCGGGAACGCTGCTGACGCCGGTGTTCCCCGCGCCGACGAACGCGCGGACGTTCGTGATCCTGCGGCTGCTCGGCGTGCTGTCCGGCGCGCTGGCCAAGGCCGTGGACGGCCGCATGCCCGCCGACCAGGAGACCATCCGCTACACCGGCGTCTACGGCACCGACGCCGAGGGGCTGCCCTACCTGATGCGCGAAGTGCTCGGCGGCGGCTCCGGCGGACGCTATTACGCCGACGGCGAGGACACGATCCACGTGGTCCCGGACTCGCGGAACATCCCGGTGGAGTTCGCCGAGGCCCGCTGGCCGTTCCGGGTGGAGAAGCTGGGCCTGGCGGTCGACTCCGGCGGACCGGGGCGCTTCCGCGGCGGCCTCGGCTACGAGAAGCAGATCAGGATGCTGCGGGACGCGGACTTCATGAGCATCGCCGACCGCTCGATCCTGGGCTGCTGGGGTGTGAAGGGCGGCCTGGCCGGGCGGCCGTTCGAGGTGGTGATCGATCCGGGCGGTCCCGCCGAGCGCAAGATCGACGCGCTCGCGGACGCCGAGCAGGTGTTGGCCGGCGAGGTCATCCGCATTCGGACGACCGGCGGCGGCGGATGGGGCGACCCGCTGGAGCGGCCGAACGAGGACATCATCAGGGATCTGAAATGGGGGAAGGTCTCCGTCGAGGGTGCGCGCCGCGACTACGGACTGGTCTTCGTCTCCGGCAGCACCGACTACGAGGTCGACGAGGAGGCGACGGAGGCCATGCGCGCGGAGATCTTCATGCTGCGCGGACCGGTGGCCTTCTTCGACCGCGGCCCGGGCTTCGCGGAACTGGCCCACGGCGCCACCTCGGTCTTCTGCGATTGGCTGTGACATGCGGACCCTGATCGCCCTGGGCGGCAACGCCATGACGGCGCCGGACGGCCGGGCCCGCCCGGAGGACCAGATCGCGGCCGTCACCGTCGCGATGGCGGCGGTCGCCGATCTGGTCGCCGCCGGGGTCGAGGTGGTCCTGACGCACGGCAACGGCCCGCAGGTCGGAAACCTGCTGGTGAAGAACGAACTGGCCGCGCACGTGGTCCCGCCGGTCCCGCTCGACTGGTGCGGCGCGCAGACCCAGGGGACGCTGGGTTTCGTGATCGTCAGCGCGTTGGAGGATGCGCTCGCGGCGCGCGGCGTCGCGAAGCCGGTCGCCGCGGTGGTGACGCGCACGCTGGTCGACGCCGAGGACGCCGGCTTCACGCACCCGAGCAAGCCGATCGGCCGCTACCTGCCGAAGGAGCAGGCCGTCGCGATGATCGCGCACGGCCAGACCTGGGAGGACCGCGGCGAGCGGGGCTGGCGGCGGGTGGTCGCCTCGCCGGAGCCGCTGGGGATTCTGGACGCTCCGGCTGCGAAAGCCTTGCTGGACGCCGGATATGTGGTGGTGGCCTGCGGTGGCGGCGGGATTCCGGTGGCGCGCGACCTGGCTGCCAACGGGTCGATCGGCGAGGGCGGCGCGCGGGCCGATGCGCGAGTTGTCGGTGCCGGGCCGGCCGATCCAGCCGATCCCGCTGCTTCGGCCGCGTCGGCTGCTGGACCTCTGCTCGGTTTGCGCGGCGTCGAGGCCGTCGTCGACAAGGACCTCTCAGCCGTCCTGCTGGCCCGCGCCGTCGCCGCCGACCAGCTCGTCATCGCCACCGACGTCGACCACATGTTCCTCCGGTTCGGCGCGGCCGATGCCAGGGCCCTGTATCGCATCGCCGTCGCGGACCTGCGCGCGCACCTCGCGGCCGGGGAGTTCGGCGGCGGGAGCATGGCGCCGAAGGCGGAGGCGGCGTGCCGGTTCGTGGAGGGCGGCGGCCGGCGGGCCGTCGTCACCGGGCTGGGGCGCATTCGTGAAGCTGTTCTCGGGGAAGCCGGAACCGTGGTGGAGAAGGAGTGAAGAGTGCCTGAGGCGATCGAGGTCCGGAAGGTGCCGTTGCGACACGTCAGCGACGCGTCGGGGTTGGCCGAGCTGATCACCGCCGGGGTGGTGGAGGCCGACCGGGTGGTGGCGGTCGTCGGCAAGACCGAGGGCAACGGCGGCGTCAACGACTACACGCGCATCATCGCCGACCGCGCGTTCCGCGAGACGCTGGTGCGGCTCGGGACGCGCAGCGAGGCGGAGGTCGCGGAGGTGCCGATCGTGTGGTCCGGCGGCACCGACGGGGTGCTGTCGCCGCACGCGACGGTCTTCGCCACGACCGAGGCCGAGCCCTGCGACGAGCCGCGCCTGACCGTCGGCTTCGCGATGAGCGAGCCGCTGCTGCCCGAGGAGATCGGCCGCTCGGCGATGATCACGAAGGTCGCCGCCGCCGTCCACGAGGCGATGAAGCGGGCCGGCATCGACGATCCGGCGGACGTGCACTACGTGCAGACCAAGACCCCGCTGCTGACGATCCAGACCATCCGCGAGGCCAAGGCGCGCGGCGAGTCGGTGTGGACCGAGCACACCCACGAGTCGATGGACCTGTCCAACGGCTGCACCGCGCTCGGCATCGCGGTGGCGCTCGGCGAGATCGAGATGCCGGGCGACGAGGCCGTCCTGCACGATCGGAGCCTGTATTCGTCGGTGGCCTCCTGCTCCTCGGGCGTGGAGCTGGACCGTGCGCAGGTCGTGGTCGTCGGCAACGCCGCGGGCGTCGGCGGCCGCTACCGCATCGGCCACGCGGTGATGGACGACGCCCTGGACGCCGAAGGGATCTGGGACGCGATCCGCGCGGCCGGGCTGGAACTGCCCGACCGGCCGCGGTCCTCGGATCTGGATGGCCGGCTGGTGAACGTGTTCCTGAAGTGCGAGGCCAGCACCGACGGCATGGTGCGCGGCCGCCGCAACGCCATGCTCGACGACTCCGACGTGCACTGGCACCGGCAGATCAAGGCCTGCGTCGGCGGCGTCGCGGCGGCGGTGACCGGCGACCCGGCGGTCTTCGTCTCCGTCTCGGCCGCGCATCAGGGCCCTGACGGCGGCGGCCCGGTGGCCGCGATCGTGGATGTGGGCCCGGGTGCGTGACGGTGCGTGATCTGCTGCCGACCCTGCTCGCCTGGCGCGCCGCCGGGGAGCCGTTCGTGCTGGCCACGGTGGTCGCCGCGGACGGCGGCGGCCCGCGCGAACTCGGCGCGGCCATGGCGGTGCGGATGGCCGGCGGCGTGCCGGGCGAGGTGGTCGGCAGCGTGTCGGGGGGCTGCGTCGAGGCGGCGGTGATCGAGGCGGCGGCCGAGATCGTCGCCGGCGGCCGCGCCCGGCTGGAGACGTACGGCCTGGAGGACGCCGACGCGGTCGGCCTGACCTGCGGCGGCAGCCTGGCGGTGTTCATCGAGCCGGGTGCTGCCGCGACCGCGTACCTGGACCGCGTCGAGGACGCGGTCCGGCGCGGCGCCGGTGCGGCGGTGGTGACGGTGATCGCCGGCCCGCCGGAGCTGGTCGGGCTGCACCACGGCGACGTGCTGCGGGCCAACGGCTACGCGGCCCTGGCGGACGCGGTCGCGCGGGACGCCGACGCGCTGGTCGACGCGGGGGAGTCGGCGGTGCGGCACTACGGGCCGGACGGATGCCCGGCACCGGCCGGGGCCGGGCCCGGCGGCGCGGGCGGCACTGGAGCATCCGGCTCGCCGGAGACCGTGACGGTGTTCTTCAACGTCCTGGCCGCACCGCCCCGCCTGATCATCCTCGGCGCGCTGGACTACGCGGCGTCGCTGGCGACGGTCGGCCGCTTCCTCGGCTACCGGGTGACGGTCTGCGACGCGCGGCCCGCGTTCGCCACGGCCGAGCGCTTCCCGAGCGCGCACGACGTGGTGGTCGCCTGGCCGCACAAGTACTTGGCGGCGACCTCGATCGACGCGCGCACCGCCATCTGCGTCCTGACCCACGACCCGAAATTCGACGTGCCCGCCCTCGAAGTGGCGCTGCGCTCGGAAGCGGTCTACATCGGCGCGATGGGTTCACGGCGCACCTGTGAGGACAGGGAACGGCGCCTGCGCGAGGCGGGCATCACCGACCACGAACTCGAGCGCCTCCGCGCGCCGATCGGGCTCGACCTGGGTGCCTCGACGCCGGCCGAGACCGCGGTGTCGATCGCCGCGGAGCTGATCGCGGCACGGCAGCGGGGGAGCGGGGAACCGCTGCGGCGGACGAGCGGACGGATCCATCGGTGAGCGGCGTCCGGTGGGAGAGACCCGGGGTGCGCACATCGCGGACCGCCGCCGTGCGGACTCAGAGATCTGAGACCATTGCTCGATGAGTGCCGCTTCCCGCAGACGCCCGTCCGGCGCGGATCACCCCGCCGTCGTGGGCGTCGTCCTCGCCGCCGGTGCCGCGACCCGCTTCGGCGGGGGCAAGGCCGTGGCGCGCTACCGGGGCGAGCGTCTCGTGGACCGGGCCGTCGCCACCCTCACCGCCGGCGGCTGCGACCGCGTCCTGGTCGTCGTGGGCGCGCTGGACGTCGGCGCCGTGCACCACGCGATCCTCGTCCTCAACCCCGACTGGCACACCGGCATGGGCAGTTCGCTGCAGGCCGGGCTGTTCGCGGCGCGCGACGCCGCGGCCGTCGTGGTGACCCTCGTCGATCAGCCGCTCATCGGTGCCGAGGCCGTGCGGCGCCTCATCGAGGCCTGGCGCGACGGCGCGCCGATCGCCGTGGCCGCCTACGAAGGCCGGCGCGCGCATCCGGTCCTGTTCGGGCACGACGCCGTCGCCGCCGTGCTTCCCACGCTGAGCGGCGACGCCGGGGCCCGCGAGTTCCTCGCGTCACGCCCCGACGTCGTCGTCGTGGACTGCACCGGCACCGGCCGCCCCGACGACGTCGACACCGTCGAGGCCCTGCGCCGTCTCAGCCCCTGAGCCGGTTCAGTTCGTGGGCGGCAGCTGCCGCCGCTGCTTCTCCCACTTGGCCCGTCGCGACTGCACGACCGGCGCCGAGATGCCGAACAGCGCCGCGCCGGCCGGCCCGGCCACCCACAGCGGCCACGGGTACGGCACCGATGCCGTGGTCACCCCGACCAGCACCCACACGACGACGTTGATGGCGACCGCGGCGAACAGGATCGTCCACAGCACCTTCAACCCGCCGGGCAGGTCCACGTACGCGCCGCGCAAGCCCGGGTGCGGCGTCGGCGGCGGGACCGGAGGCGGTGAGTTCACCAGGTACACCGGCTGAGGCGCCGGAGCGGGAGCCGGAGCGGGCGGGGGGATCGCCGGCGACGCCGGAGCGCCGGTCGGCAGATCGTCGTGCAGCTGCTCCAGATCCCCGATGGTGAGGGCCTCGTACGCCTTCTCCATCCGCTCGACGTACTCGTCCATCTTCAGTCGGCCGTCGTCCAGCGCCCGCTTCAGCACTTCGACGACGGCCTGCCGCTCCGAGTCCGACACGCGCATGCGCTGCCGTTTGTCGCCACCCGCACGGCTGTCGAGGCTGTCACTCATGCGGCAGAGCCTAGTACTGGAAGAGTACGTCCGGGTTGTCCGGCGTCGGGCCGTCGAGCAGGGGCTGGTGGACGCCCTTGAGGGCCTGGTCGAAGAAGGCTGACACGTACTCGCGGGTGATCACGATGCCCCGCAGCGGGTCGATTCCGGGAGGTTCGGGGATGTCGGCCTCTTCGGCCAGGAGCGGGATGTCAGTGAACGTGGCGTGGTTGGATCCGCTGACGTCCAGCCAGCGCTTGTAGCCGCCGAGGTTCGCATAGGTCTGGGTCCAGGTCGGGTCCTGCACCTCGTGACTCATCATGAGGTACGGCGGGGTGATCTGGCCGGCCGCCGGGACCGGGAAGAAGGTGCCGTCCAGGTTCACGCCGGCGCGCACCCGCGAGTCGGCGATCATCGTGTCCACCGTTGCCGCCCCGCCGATCGAGTGCCCGGCCATGGCGATGCTGTGCTTGTCGATCAGGTCGCCCAGCCGCCAGGCGCAGTCGCCGCGCGTCAGCTGGTCGATGACGAACGACACGTCCTTGGCGCGGCTGGCGGTGATGGCGTCGGGGGAGGGGGCGTCCGGGCTGCTGCCGTCGCAGATCGCGCACGAGGGCGTCTGGCCGTCCGCGAGCGTCTCGCCGCTGTCCTCGTAGGTGTGGCCGACGAGCGCCACGACGTATCCGCGGCTGGCGAGCTCGGTGGCCAGCGAGGTGAGCGTGACCCGCGGGTTCTCGAAGCCGGGGGACAGGACGACGAGCGGGTACCTGCCGTGCACGGCGCGCGCGCCGGTGTAGGCGTGCGTGGCGATGTCGGACAGGTCCTGCGCCGTGAGCCCGCTGTTCGGCGGCACCCGGTACTGCAGGAAACCGGCCGCCTCGGCGAGCGTCATGTAAGGGGCCTGGGTTCCGGTCCCGGCGACCGCCGGATAGAACATGGACACGGTCAGCTGCCGGGGCCCGGCCGACGGCACCCAAGGATCGGGCCGGTCCCGGTCGGTGAGGTGGATGACGTCCTCGCCGGCCGCGAAGCGCCCGGTCGGCGCGGGCAGCGAACCATGGAGCGCCGAAGGGGTCGAGGCGGTGATCGCCGTCCGCGCCGAGGCGGGCGACGGCGTGCCGGTGGCGGCCACCGCGGCGCCGGTCGTGGCGACCGACGCGGCGAGGGCGAGGACTGCGGTGATGCTGATACGACGGTGAAGTGCCATGCCCCCGACGCTACGAGCGCGGCGGGGGCGGGCGAATCAGCCCACGGAAGGGAATCTACGAACCCTGTCATCCAGCAGGCGGATCCGTCTCATCCGGCGGGAGGATGACCCCGCGCCGGGCACTGGCACCGGACAGCGTTGCCGCGCCTACCCTGTCGGCGTCGGCGACTGTCCCACCCACTCCGGCAACGCCTCCGCGAGCTCCAGCCACCGCGCCGACACCCCGCGCAGCCCTGTCCGCGCCGCGACGATCCCGCCGGTGATGGCGCACGTGGTGTCCACGTCGCCGAACCCCGCGGCGGTCGCCCACAACGCGTCGGTCAGGCTGTCGAGGTGGTGCGCCGCGGTCCAGACGGCGAACGGCACCGTGTCGCTCGCACGGATCCGCCGGCCGCTGCCGAGGACCGCCACGGCCTGCGGGACCGACGTGTCCGGCGGCAGGTCGGCAGCGCGCAGCAGCCCTTCGCGGATCACGCCGGCCGGGGTCCGTTCGGCGGTCGCGGTCAGAAGCGCGTGCGGCTCCGGCGCCGGCTCCTCACCCGCGCCATCAGACGTCCCCGCCGCCAAAGCAGCCGCCACCGCGACGGCCACTCCGCCCGCGATCCCCTCCGGATGCGCGTGCGTGACTTCCGACGCCAGCACCGCCTGCGCCGCGGCCAGTTCCGGGTCGTGCCGGAACCACGCGCCGAGCGGCGCCACGCGCATCGCCGCCCCGTTGCCCAGGCTCCCCTCCCCGCCGAACAAGGTGCGCGCATACGTCGCCCAGTTCCCCGGATCCTCGCCGAGCTTCGGCAGCAACTGGTGCATCCCGCGCCCGAAGTTCCGGTAGGGATCCGCCGCGTACATGTCCGCGAACGAGACGGCCAGGTCCTGCTGGTCGATCGACCCCTGCTCCGCCAGGACGCGTACCAGCGCCAGCGCCATCACCGTGTCGTCGGTCCATTTCCACGGCTTGTCGCCGGGCGTCGTGCGGCGGGAGACCATCTCGATCGCCTCTTGCCTCTGGTGGAAGAACCAGCGTTCCCCGAAGCCGTCCCCGAGCGCCAAGCCCCGCAGGCTGGCGAAGGCGGCGGAGGCGTCCCCGGTGGCGGCATCCCCTGTGTCGAGAGTGTCAGACATGCGCTCAAGGTACGGCTACAGAGCACACTGGACATGTGGATTATGCCGCCCAGGACTTCACCCCCGAGCAGATCGAACGCGCCCGCACCTACAAACGCGACGTCCGGCCCCTGCGCCTGACCTCCACCCTCCTCGGCCTCGCCGTCCCGCTGGTCCTCGGCCTCACCCCGGTCGGCGCGGGACTGGTCGGGGCGGCCGGCGACCTCGCCGGCGGCGGCTGGGTGGCCCGAGCCGTGCTCGGCAGCCTCGCGCTGTCGGTGCTCGGACTGGTGCTCCGCATCCCGCTGAGCATGTGGAGCGAGACCGTCAGCCGTCGCTGGGGGCTGTCCAAGCGCGGCTGGGGGCTGTTCGCCGCCGACACCGCCAAGGGATTCCTCATCGGCGCGGTCCTCACCGCGGCGGGAATCCTCGGCTTCTACGCTCTGCTCCGTTACGCCGGCGGCGCCTGGTGGGTCTGGGCCGCGCTGGCCGCCGCGGCCCTGGCCGTCCTCGGCTCGTTCATCATGCCGGTGCTGATCGAGCCGTTGTTCAACAAGTTCCAGCCGCTGCCCGCCGGTCCGCTCCGCGACCGCCTGATGGCCCTGGTCGAGCAGTCCGGCGTCCAGGTCAAGGAGATCCTCGTCAGCGACAGCTCCCGGCGCACCACGGCCGCCAACGCCTACGTCTCCGGCTTCGGCAAGACCCGCCGCCTGGTCGTCTGGGACACCACCACCGACAGCCTCGACACCGGCGAGGTCGCCGCGATCGCCGCCCACGAACTCGGCCACGCCGCCCGCCGCGATGTCCTGACCGGCACCGTCTTCGGCGCGCTCGGCGCGGCGATCGGCGTCGCGGTCCTGGCGGCGGCGCTGCACTGGTCGCCGCTCCTGGACGCGGCCGGGGTCCAACAAGCCGACGACCCGCGCTCGCAAGCGCTGCTCCGCGCGATCCTGGTGGTGATCGGCCTGGCCGGCGAGCCGTGGGGGCTGGCCTACAGCCGCTACATCGAGGGCCGCGCCGACGGCTACGCCCTCGATCTGTTCCGCGATCCCGAAACGATCGTCCGTATGGAACGGGCCCTGGCCGTCCAGAACATCGCCGACCTGAACCCCCGCCGCTGGGAGATCCTGCTGCGCTACACCCATCCGCCGATCCCCGAGCGCATCGCGCACGCACGCCGCTGGGCTGCGGAAACAGGGGTCCCTATTCCTAAGCCCCTTTAAGCAGAGCCTCAGGAATCGGGCGCACCTTATAGACGGGACACAGAGCGCATACGGAATGAAGGAGGTGGAGGCCCATGTATCCCGGACCTTGGCACGGTCCCGGACATCACGTTCACGAGGGCCTCGGATGGGGTGGTTGGCTGCTCTGGGTGTTGTTCATGGTCGCGCTGTGGGCGCTGGTCATCATGGCGGTCGTGTGGTTGGTGCGCAGCTTCACGCATCGCGGACCGATGACGGCGCAACGCGGGACGCAAGTGCACGGTGGCGCCGAGCAGATCCTGGCCCAGCGGTTCGCCCATGGACAGATCGACGAGAACGAGTACCGGTCCACGCTCGGGGTGTTGCGCGGCGAGCCGATGGCGACGCCGACTCCGCCGCCGGCTCAGCCCCCGCCTCCGGCACCCGCAGCACCACCACCGGCGCCGCCACCCGAAGAACAGGGCTAGAAGAACAACAACGCGGGATGCCGAGGGTCGTCCATCCGTGCCGTCAGGGACGCGGCACGCGATGGCTCGGCCTCGGCCTCGTAGCGCTTGTACGCCGGCAGCGTCCAGGCCATGTCCTCGGACGTCCGGCGCCTCAGCGCGCCGGCGGACAGCCACAGGTGCACCTCGACGTCGAACGGCAGCCCGATCCCCATCAGGAACGTGCCCTCGACGATCACGACACCGCCCTCCGGCACCTCGACGTAGGCGGCACGGCTCGCGCGATCGCGTTCGGCGTTCCACAGCGTGGGCAGCACGCGTCCGGACCCTCCCGGCCCCAAGGGGTCGAAGACCTCCCGTCGCAGCCCTTTGACATCCAGCCATTCGGCGTAGAACACATCGGGATCCTCGCGGCCGTGCTCCAGCCGCAGCGACCGGGGCCGCAGATAGTCGCCCGCCGAGATCCGCAGCGTCGGCCGGCCCGCGTCGGCCAGCACCCGCTCAACAGAGGCCGCCACCTCGGCGGTCCCCGACCCCGGTGCGCCGTCGATCGCCAGGCGGGTCCACGGATCCGCCTCGTGCGCCGCTACCAGATCCGCGATCCGCTCGGCCAGCCGTTCCGGCGAAATGGGCTCGGCCCGCATCACGAATCCGCGATCGCCGCGACGATCGACACCGAAGCCGCCCGCCGCCCCGGCAACACCGAGGCCGCCAGCCCGGCCAGCGCCGCCAGCAGCACGTACCCGGCCAGCGTGAACATCGGCACCGACAACACCGCGCCGCCCTCGACCCGCCCGATCAGCGCCTCCAGCGTCGCGGCGATCCCGACCCCCAGCGCGACCCCCGTCAGGGCCCCGACCGCCGACATCAGCACCGCCTCGACCGACAGCATCCGCCGCATCTGCCCGCGCGAGAGCCCGAGCGCGCGCAGCAACGCCGACTCCCGCGTGCGCTCCACGACCGACAGCGACAGCGTGTTGGCGATGCCCAGCACCGCGATCACGACCGCCAGCCCCAGCATCGCGGTGAACAGCTGCAGCGTCGCGTCCGCGCTGCCGTTCAGCGAGTTCTTCTTCTCCGCCAGGCTCCCGGTGTGCAGGAACGGGTACTGCGACACCACCGAATCCACCGCGGCGCGCGAGTCGACCGTCGAGACCCCCGGCGCGGCCAGGATGCGGACCTGGGTGTCGCCGAGCGGCTTGAACGTCGCCAGGAACTGCTCGCGCGGCAGCAGCACGTCGTACCAGTCGATGCCGTGGCCGGTGGCGACCTGGTAGATCAGCGCCACCCGGCCGGTCACCGGGCCCGCCTGCTGCGTCCGCACCGTGATCGTGTCGCCGAGCTTCACGTGCTGCGCGTCGGCCATCTCGTTCGACAGCGCGAAGGTGCCCGGTCCGAAGGCGGCCAGCGACCCGGACTTCACCGACGGCTTGAACAGCGTGCCGTAGGCCGAGGACTCGACCGCGCCGACGTCCACCGAGGTGCCGTTCAACGTGGCCTTCGTGCCGTCGACCGCCGCGACCCGCGCCAGCTGCGGCTTGCCCCGCAGCTGGTCGCTGACCTGGAACGGCACCGTCTGCCCGGAGCCCGGCGGGTCCACGGAGTAGTCGTACGGATTGTGCGCGTCGATCCACTGCGACTGCGTCGCCTGCACCGAGTCCTGCGTCACCGTGAACAGCGACATCAGGGTCACGCCGATGGTCAGCGCCGCGGTGGTGGCCGCGACCCGGCCGGGGTTGCGGCGCGCGTTGGACCCGGCCAGCTTCGTCGGGGTGCCGAAGAACCGGCCCGGCAGCCAGCCCAGGGCCCAGATCATCGGCCCGACGATCAGCGGTCCGGCGACGATCAGCGCCGCGAACACCAGGCCGCCGCCGCCCCCGATCAGCTTCACGCCGCCGAGCAGGTCGTGCTGCCCGGTGCCGAGTGCGGCCAGGACGATCCCGGCCACGCCGAGCGCGGCGGCGGCGAACACCCGCCTGCGGCCGATCCGGCCGGACGCGGTCTTCACTTCCTGCTGGGTGCGCAGCGCCTCCACCGGCGGCACGTTCGTCGCGGCCCGCGCCGGCAGCACCGCCGAGACGATCGTGACCACGAAGCCGACGGCCAGGCCCAGCACGACCACCCCGCCGGACACCGCGATCCCGCCCGGCGGCAGCTTCGTCGACGTCGTCGCCGCGACCACCGCGTGCAGCCCCTGCGCCACGCCGATCCCGGCCAGCACGCCCAGCGCCGAGCCGACCAGCCCGACCAGCGCGGCCTCGGCCACCGTCGCGCCGAACACCTGGCCCTTGCCGGCCCCGATGCAGCGCAGCAGCGCCACCTGCCGGATCCGCTGGGCCACCAGGATCGTGAAGGTGTTGTAGATGACGAAGGCGGCGACCAGCAGCGCCACCGCCCCGAAGACCTCCAGGATCTGCGGCACGTTCCCGGCGATCGAGGCGCGGTGCTCCAGCACCGCCTTGGTGTACTGCGTGCCGGTCAGGACGGTGAACCGCGGCTGCCCGCCGAGCGCGGCGCTCGCCTGCGCGGCCAGGTGCTGCTGCGAGGCGCCGCCGGTGGCGTGCAGGTCGATCTCGTCGTAGCTGGTCTTGCCGGTGACGTCCAGCACCACCGGCGGCAGCAGCCCGACCAGGGTCCAGCCGTTGGACCGGTTGTCGACGCCGTACTCGGCGATGCCGGCCAGCCGGAAGGTGCGGACCGTCGAATCGTGGTCCACGACCCGGATCGCCTGCCCGACCTGGAGCTTGTGCTCGGCGGCGGTGTCCTTGTCGACGACCGCGTCCTCGGGCCCCTTCGGCCCGGTGCCGGCGACGATGTTCCCGGGATACAGCGCCGGGTCGGCCGGGAAGGCGACGGCGTAGCCGGTCAGGCCGTCGGTGCGCATCGCCTGGCCGTTCGCGTCCAGCAGCGGGGCCGGGCCCTTGACCTGGCCGCTGACCACCGCGTCGGAGCCGACGCGCGTCTGGATCTGATCCACGACGGACGGCGTGAGCAGGGAGGGCGGCGCCGGCGGCGCGGTGGTGTTGGCGTAGACGGCCGAGCCGGTCTGCTGCACGGCTACGTCGATGTTCTGCGCGGCGCGCGCGTACCCGTAGTCGAAAGCCCGGTTGATGGACCCTGAGAGCAGGAACGTGCCGGTCACGAAGGCGATGCCGAGCACGATCGACAGGCAGGTCAGGGCCAGCCGCACCGCGTCGGCGCGCAGCCCGGCCAGCACTACCTTCGGCATGCGCACATCCTCCGTGGTCCAGGTCTGGGGATCATCGTAACGATCCGGGCGCGCCTGGGGCGGCATCAGGTCCCGGCGGCCTGTTCGCCGACCTCAAGGCGGTTGGCGGGCCCCCTCCCTCTTTTGGCATAGTTCGGCGCCATGGCAGAGCATGAGCACGAGCACGACCAGTGGGGGAACTCGCCAGGCCGGTTCCCGCCCTTCGACACCATCGAGATCGATCCGCACCAGATCGGTCCGGTGCACACCGTGTGGGCTCCGGAGGAGGACCACCACCCGGACCCCGGTGAGATCGTCTGGACCTGGGTCCCCTACGAGGAGCACGACGGCCGCGGCAAGGACCGCCCGGTGCTGCTCGTGGCGCGCGGCAAGGCGACCGGCAACTTCCTGGCGATCAAGCTGACCAGCAAGTGGCACTCGGACGCCGAGAACTGGGTCAGCATCGGCACCGGCGGGTGGGACCGCGACGCGCGCGAGTCCTGGGCCGTGATCGACCGCGTGGTGCGGGTGCACCCCGAGGGCATCCGTCGCGAGGGGCACGCGCTGGACCGCGGCGACTTCGACAACGTCATCGGCCACCTGCACAAGCGCTACGGCTGGACCGGCGAGGGCTACTAGACTGCCCGTCTTCTCGGTGCTGCCGACGGCCGAAGCCCCCGAGCAGGCTTGCTCGGGGGCTTTCGGTTTCCGACGCAGGGGGTCGCCGGGGATATCAGGGCACCGCTACCGGTTCACCACCGGTGCACCACCGGATCTCTACCGGATCAGTAGCCGAACCAGCACGAGCCGCCGCAGCGCGCCGCGACGACGGAGTCCAGCGAGCCGTAACGGGCCGCGGCGTAGCGGACGCCGGCGATGATGTTGTCCACCGGGTTGTAGATGTTGCCGTAGCCGGGCAGCGCGTAGGCGTTGAACGTCGGGGCGATGGTCTGCATCAGGCCGATCGACGGGTGGCCGGCGGCGGCGTTCGAGTCCCAGCCGTTGGTCGCGTTCGGGTTGCCCGCCGACTCGTGCATCACGGTCTGGTAGATCGCGTTGTACGACACGTAGTAGCCGTGCGCGTTCAGGATCGAGATGGCCTGCTTGATCCAGCCGTCCAGGTTGTTGGCATAGGTGCCGGTCGAGGCCGAGGAGCTCTTCGCCTGGGTCTGGGTGGTGGTCTTGGCCGGGGCCGACTTCACCGGCGCGGACTCCACGACCGGCGCCTTCGAGGCCGCGGCCGGGGCCGCGCTGCCGTTGGCGCCCGGCAGGTTCAGGACCCAGCCGATCAGGATCAGGTTCGGGTCCTGCAGGTGCTGGCCGTCGTGCTGGGTCTTGCCCGTGTTGAGCTTGAAGATCTCCGGGTACTTGTTGCCGTCGCCGAGCTTGGCCTGGGCTATGCCGGACAGCGTGTCGCCGGGGCGCACGGTGTACGTCGAGGGCTGCGGTGCGGCGGCCTTGGGGGCGGCGGCGACCGGAGCGGCGGCGGCGACCGGGGCGGCGGCGGCGACGGGAGCGGCGGCGGCGACGGGAGCGGCGGCGGCCACGGGAGCGGCGGCGGCCACGGCGGCGGCGACCGCGGAGGCCGGAGCCGGCGCCAGGGCCGGGGCCGGGGCGGACGCGGGGGCCGCGTGCGGCGCGGCGGCGAGCGCCGGGGCCGCCGAGGCGAGGGTCGGGACGGCGACCGCGCCGAGGGCGGCGGCGGTCAGGGTCAGGCCGCGGGAACGACGGCCGAGCACCAGGGGAGTGCGCATGGATGTTGAGTTCTTCCTCTTTGACCGCCTACCGGGTTAGCTGACGGGTTCGGGCGAAAGAGGCTGCCCTACCACTTCGGAAGCGGATTCACCCCATTGGGACGTGGGTCCCCGGTTCCCGTCCGGCGCTTTGCGCGCTTTTGGGGATTCGGCGTAGGCGCCCGGTGTCCCGATTTCCGGGTCTAGGACCGGCGCGCCTGGTTTGGGACCGTAGCGGGCCGACCGGAGGAAATGCGAGCTGAGATGGTCACGAAAAGATAACAACGCGCTAGGTAGCTGCGCCTTCTATATCCAGTAATTGATTTATGGGTTCGAAGATGCGGAGGAATCGGACATAAGGTATTCGACCGTACGTCAGAGACGCTGTGTGCACGCGCCGGTACTTCGGACTCGCCAATAGGCCGCAGACGGGAGGACACTTCCTTGCGTGAAGGACGCACCAGCGATACTCGGCCGGCAGCAGACGCTCGAGAAATGCATGGCGGCGTTGGCCGCCGGCGGCGGGGTTCTGGTGAGCGGCCCGGCCGGGATCGGCAAATCGGCGCTGCTGGACGCGATCGGCTCGGCGTGCGCGGCCGCCGGGCAGCTGGTGCTGCGCAGCGCGTCGGCCGCGGCCGAGTCGTGGCTGCCGTATCTGGGCCTGTACGACCTGTTCTCCGACGCCGTCGCCGCCCGGCCCGAAGTCGTGCCCTACCACCTGCGCCCCGCCTTCGACGGCGTGCTGATGCGCACGGTGCCCGACGGCGCGGCCACCGACCAGCTCGCCATCCGCGTCGCGGTGGTCGAGGCGCTGCGCGCGCTGTCGGCGGAGCGCCCGGTGCTGCTGATCCTGGACGACGTCAACTGCCTGGACTCGGCCACGGCCGAGGTGCTGGCCTTCGCCGTCCGCCGCCGCCAGGGCAGCCGCGTCCACGTGCTGGCCGCCGAGCGGCTCTCGGAGGGACAGGAGCCCACCTGGTGGGGACTGCTGCCGGAGGACGCGGTCGAGATCGCGCTGGGCAACCTGCCGGGACCGGTGGTCTCCGAGCTGCTGCGCACCCGCCTGGGCCTGCGTCCCACCGACAAGCTGTCGCAGCGGATCCGGGACGCCAGCGGCGGGAACCCCTTCTACGCGCTGGAGTTGGGCCGTGCCGCGCTGCGATCGGGGACCGTGGTCCAGCCCGGCGACCCGCTGCTGGTGCCGGAGCGGCTGCGCGGACTGCTGGCCGACCGGCTGCACGCGCTGCCGAAGGCGGCGCGCGATGCGCTGCTGCTGATCTCCACGGCCGCCCGCCCGCCGCGCGAGCTGCTCGCCGGCCACGAATGGGGACTCTCGCAGGCGCTGGCCTCGGGCATCATCGTCTCCGGCCGGGACCTGGAACCGCGCTTCGCGCACCCGCTGCTGCGCGAGATCGTGTATGCGGACGCTGACATCGAAGAGCGCCAGGAATGCCACGCGAAGCTCGCGCAGGCTCACGACGACCCGCTGGAGCGCGCCCGGCACCACGCGCTGGCGACGTCGGAGGCCACCGAGGAGCTGGCCGCGGAACTGGAGGAAGCGGCTCGAATAGCGGTTCATCGGGGCGCGCCGGGAACGGCTGCGGAGCTGTACCGGATGGCTGCCGAGCGGACGCCTGCGGCCGCGGAAAGCTCAACGGCTGTGAGCTCGGCGAACGGGTATTCCGGGGTTTCCGGTCCCGCCGGTACTCCGGCCGGGACCGGTTCGGCTGACGCGGTCGGCTCGGCTGTTTCCCAGTCGGCGAGCGATGGCGTGGCGGCGGCGAATGGTTCCGACAGTCTGTCGGCGACCTCCGGTGGCGGCGCTGCCGGGGAGGCCTCATCGGCGGCCGATGGAGCTGGCGGCGCGCTGGCGAGTGGCGGCGAGGGGCCGGTGGCGGAGTCGGCTGCGGCTTCGGCCGCGGCGTCGCCGGAGCCTGCGTCGGCTGAGTCCGAGCCCGCTGAGTCTGAACCGGCTGCCGCCCCGTCCGCGTTCCAAGCCGCGCACCGCTTCCTCGAAGCCGCCCGCGCCGCGTTCGACGCCGGATTACCGCGGCAGGCGCGCGAAGCGGCCGAGGCCGTCGCAGCCGGTCCCGATCCGGCGACCCGCGTCGGAGCGCGGCTTCTGCTGGTCGAACTCGACGACGACATCTCGGCGCAGGCCGCGTTGCTCGAAGCGGCCGAGGCCGATGCCGCCGGGCGCCCGGATCTGCAGGCGCGAGTCAGCCTCCAGCGTGCCGACCACGCTTTCCGGTCCGGTTCGGTCGACGCGGCGTTGGCGGCTCTGGCGCGGGCCGAGGAGTACGCGCTCAAGACCGGCGACCGCAATCTGCGCGCGGAGTCGATCGCGATGCGCGTGCCGACCGAGATCCAGACCGATCCCGAGCGGGCGATCGAGTCGCTGGAGGAGGCCGAGGCGCTGGGTCTCGGCGGCGATCTGACGCTGCCCTCGATCGCGGTTCGCAAGTCGCTGATCATCTGGTTCCTGCGGCGCGGCGACGTCGCCGACGCCCTGGCCACCGCGGCCCGGCTGCGCGCCGACGTCGAGCGCGCGGGGCGGCTGCGCGACCTCGGCGACGTGCTGCACCTGGTGGCGTCGGTCAACGAGCGCGCCGGCCTGTGCCGCCAGGCGCACGAGGCGGCGCTGCTGGGCAGCCGGCTGCGGGCCGAGACCGGCTCCTCCAGCGTCCAGGCGCTGATCCTGGCCGCCGCCGCGGAGCTGTCCAACGGCAGTGCGGAGGCTGCCGTGGACGTCGCCCAGCGCGCCATCGAGGCCGGCACCGCGTCCGGAGACTCGGAGTTCACCGGGTACGCGCACGCCTTCCTCGGCCGCGCCGAACTCCTGCTGGACCGCTCGTCGCAGGCCGCGCACCACCTGGCCCGCGGCAGGACCCTGATGCGCAACGTGGGCATGGTCGACCCCGCGACGTTCCTGGTCGACGCGGACCTGGCCGAGACACTGGCCCGCTGCGGCTCGTTCTCGGCGGCCGACCGCATCCTCGACGAGGCGCAGGAGGCGGCCCGCCGCCTGGAGCGCGACGTGGTGAAGCTGGGGCTGACGCGGGCGCGCCTGCTGCGCCACGGCCTGGCCGCCGACGCGCGCGAAGCCGCAGACCGCCTGCGTGCCGCCATCCCCGCCGAGCATCCGTACCCGCTGGAGATAGCCCGCGCCGAGGTGACGCTCGGCGAGCTGGAACGGCGCGCGCGGCGTCGGGCGGCGGCGCGGACGGCGTGGGAGTCGGCGGCGACGGCTTACGCGGCGGCCGGCTGCGGCCCCTGGCTGCGTTTCGTGCAGGGACGGCTGGCCCGCCTGGACACCCCGGCCGAACCGCTGAGCGCGACCGAGCGGCAGATCGTCGAGCTGGTCCGCTCCGGTGCGACGAACCGCCAGATCGCGGCCGCGCTCCAGGTCTCGGTCAAGGCCGTCGAGGGCAACCTGACCCGCCTGTTCCGCCGCTTCGGCGTCAGCAGCCGCGCGGAGCTGGCCGGTGCGGAACCGGTGTCGCGAGTCGAGCACGTGTGATGCGGCGCATGGTGTGATGCGGGGCCACATGTGATGTGACCCACTGCTGCCGCGGTCCGGAATTCCCCGCGGTAGTTCACCGTTGAACTAGATGTGCGGGCCCCAACCCCCTCCGGGCCCGCACATCTGACTGTCGACCGTGAGCAGCCCCACGTATAGAGGAGTGACCCGCCGTGCGCGTCGAGATCTGGAGTGACGTCGCCTGCCCCTGGTGCTACATCGGCAAGGCGCGTTTCGAGCAGGGCCTGGCGGCCTTCGCCCACAAGGACGACGTCGAGGTGGTCTTCCGCTCCTTCGAGCTGGACCCGCAGCGCGCCAAGGGCGACACCGTACAGGTGCTCCCGATGCTGGCGAGCAAGTACGGCATGAGCATCGAGCAGGCCAAGCAGGCCGAGGCGCGGGTGGCCGCCAACGCCGCCGACGCCGGCCTGGGCTACCTCGCCGAGGGCCGCGACCACGGCAACACCTTCGACATCCACCGCCTCCTGCATTTCGCCAAGACCCGCGACAAGCAGAACGAGCTCCTCGACCTGGCCTACACGGCGAACTTCGCCGAGGAGCGCTCGGTCTTCGACGACGAGCGGCTCGTCGAGCTGGCGGTCAAGGCAGGCCTCGACGAGACCGAGGTCCGCGCCGTCCTCGCCGACCAGACCGCCTTCGCCGCCGACGTCCGCGCCGACGAGCAGGAGGCGCAGATGCTGGGAGCCAACGGCGTCCCCTTCTTCGTCCTGGACCGCAAGTTCGGCGTCTCCGGCGGGCAGCCCGCCGAGGTCTTCACCCAGGCGTTGCAGGAGGCGTGGGCTGCTCGGACGCCGGCGCTGAAGGTGGTCGGTGAGGGTGCCGCGGATGGTGCTGTGTGCGGGCCGGATGGGTGTGAGATTCCTTAGAGGGTGCGCGGATTGGTGGCTGGTGTGGCGAGGCGGCGTCAGCCGCCGTAGCGCACGGAAAACTCGGCGGGAACGAGTCTGGGTGCGCCGGACGACCGCCCTCGACCTGGTGTTGGTCGTGGGCGGTCGGCTTGCAAGCGCAGTGCCGCAAGGGACCGGTGCAGCCAGGCTCGGAGCTCCGCCGATTTTTCGCCCGGCCACCAATCCGCGCACCCTCTTAGTCTCGCCGGAGAGGCGGGGGAGATCTGAGCTTCTTGCGCGCAGCGCGCCTACCCCGCCTCCACCCACATGTAGTCGGTCCGCAGAGCCGGAAGGTCGTCGACGCGGAGCAGAACCTCCAGGCCGAGGTCCCGGGGCACGATCGCGCCCTTGGGCACCTCGGCATCCACGTCGCCCATGAGCACCGGGACGAGTTCGTCGTCGTCAGAGGTCTGCAGGTAGTAGTAGCCGCCGTCGAAGGTTCCGGTGATCACGCAGTAGTCGTCGGCCACCTGAAGGAGGAGGGAATCAGAACCCTCCTCGCCCCATGAAACGTTGGCCTCGGTCCCCTTGAGCGCCGCGTACGCCGCCGGCAGCGCCTCGCCGGTCACGGTGCGCTCGCTGTGTTCGGGGTACATCACGGTGACCAGGTAGTCCATGTCCTTCTCCTTGGCACGTCATGCGACTCGGCCGGCCTGGGTCCACCGGCCGACGAACCCGTTCGGGTCGTAGACCTCGATGGAGTCCAGGTTCAGCATCTTCGCATAGCCGGTCATCGAGTTGGAGCAGAAGTTGCAGGTCTTCCGGTCGGTGTGGATCCGGGCGTTCCCGCCGCTGTAACCCTGTTGGCTCGCCTGGTGGACCATGTCGCCCTCGGCGTGGTCCTGGAACGACTGCGGCATCATGTTGTTGCCCTTGCCCGGGTACGCCGCCGTGCGGTCCGGGAGTCTTCCGTTGATGCCGTAGATCGGGTCCCGGTCGCCGTCGAACTCCATCTTCCCGAGAGTGTTCTTGATGCCGGTCGTCGACTTCCCCTGGGACTTCGCGAGGTTGAACGCGGCGTCCTCGTTCGCAACGCTGTTCATGTTCATCTGACCGCGCATGCCTCCCAGTTCGTTCTGGATGCCGACGGGGCACCCGAACAGGCCGAGGGGGTCGCTCTCGATCAGCGGATTCGGAACGTAGGCGGTGTTGTTGGGGGCGGGGACGAATCCCAGAGGGTCCGGCGAACAGAAGCTCGCTGTTTCCGGGTCGTAGTAGCGGTAGACGTTGTAGTACAGACCGCTTTCGTCGTCCCGGTACTGGCCGGGGAATCCGAGCGGGCAGTCGGCCTCACTGTCCGGGGCGGCGATCTGTCGTCCGAACAGCGAGCGCGTCGTGTGCCAGGCGAGCCGGCCGTCCGGCGTGATCAGTTCCAGCGGGGTGCCGACGGCGTCGGCGACGATCGCGTGGAACTCCTCGTCGATGTCCTCCTGGGAGGCACCGGCGGCCCACGAGCGGCGGGTCTGCGCCAGCGGCTGGAAGCCGCCCGGCTCGTAGTCCCAGGTCGTGGTCCATGCCCGGCCGTCGGTGCCGGTCCGGTGCTCCTCGGTGACGCGCGGGCCGTCCCAGCTGAAGACCACGCGCTCCGCGGTGCTTCCGTCCGCGGCGAGCCGGGTCTTGCTGATCCGCCGGCCCAGCGGGTCGTAGGCATAGGACCACGTGACGCCGTCGGGTCCGGTGAATCCGGTCAGCTGGTCGTCGTCGTTCCAGGTGTAGGCCCAGACCTTGCGGCCGCCGGACAGCGTCCGGCGGACCTTGCGGGTCAGCCTGCCCGCCGCGTCGTGCTCGTAGGAGGTGTGACGGTCGCCGCTGATCCGAGTGCCCTGATACTCGTAGCTGGTCCCGGCTGAGCCGTCCGTCGTTCCGGGCTCGCCGGGGCTCCGCGATTCGGCGAGGTTGCCGAGAGCGTCGTAGGCGTATGCCTCGTGCCAGCTCGTGGCCTCCACGCCGGCGACCCGGCCGGCGGCGTCGAGACGGTACCGGGCATCGCCGCGCAGGCTGTCGCGGATCTCGACCGGGATTCCGTCGGCTCGGTAGTCGATGGTCCGCGACCGCAGGATGGAGCTCGTCGTCGGGGTGCTCCCGGCGCTGTTCTGCCCGGGGTAGGCATGAACGTCCTGACCCACCAGCCGGCCGACGGGATCGTAGGCCTGGCGCAGAGCGGCCCCCGGGCCGAGCAGGCGAAGCGTCTCCCGTCCGACGGCGTCGTACCCGAACTCCAAGGAGCCGGCCGTTCCGGCCATGCGCTCGTGGCGGCCGGCGGAGTCGTAGGACCACGTGGTCATGACGCCCGCGGGAGTGGTGCGCTCGGTGCGCCGTCCGGCCGCGTCGTAGGCGTTCGCCAGGGTCCGGCCGTCGACGGTCTCGGCGACGATGCGCCCGGCGGCGTCGTAGTCGTAGCTCAACCGCACGCCGGCGCCCACTGCCTCGCGCATGCGGCCGGCCGCGTCGTAGGCGAAGCGGGTGACCTCGCCACCGGAGTGTCGGGCCACGACCCGGCCGCGTCCGTCGCGCTCGAATCCGACGGTGCGCCCCGCGGCGTCGGTCCGTCCGGTCAGCCGGCCCGCGGCGTCGAGCCGGTAGCTGCGGGCGGTGCCGTCGAAGTCGCGCTCGCCGACCAGATTGCCCACCGCGTCGTACTCGTAGTTCCAGGTCAGTCCGGTGGGCCCGGTCACGGACGTGAGGTGGAGTTCGCTGTCGTACTGGAACGTGTAGCGGGAGCCGTCAGGATCGGTGCGGGAGGTGAGTTTGTCGAAGGGGCCGTATTCGAGGCGCGTGACGGCGCCGGCCGGACTGACATGGGTCAGCAGGTTGCTCTCGGCGTCGAACTCCCACTGCTCCGTGCTCCCGTCCGGTGCGGTTTCGCGGACTGCCCGGCCCAGTGCGTCGCGTTCGATGACCGTACGCCCGCCCAGCGGGTCGGCCACCTCCACGACGTGACCGAAAGCGTCGCGGCGGACCCGGGAGACGGTGTCCGCCGGACCGGTGACCTCCACCGCCAGACCGGCCGGGTCGTTGCGGTAGCGCTGGGTGGCGCCGGTCGCGTCGGTGGCCTCGACCAGGTGTCCCCGCTCGTCATAGCCGAAACCGGTGGTGCCGTCGCAGGGGTCGGTGACCGCCGTCAGGAGTCCCCGG
>Ga0105241_10000526_pt1 | contig 28811 bp, 18 predicted proteins | sample KBSC64metaG_FD_80422 | JGI IMG/M metagenome (GOLD analysis project Ga0105241, IMG submission 80422) | Corn rhizosphere microbial communities from Kellogg Biological Station, Michigan, USA - KBS C6-4 metaG | ecosystem: Host-associated > Plants > Roots > Rhizosphere > Soil | place: Michigan, USA... | reverse complement strand
CTGGTCACCATCCGGGCCACCTCCCATACGGCGGGCGCCAATGCACCTTCATCAAAATCATTTACATCAAAATAGACCAGGCGGTTATCGCCTTTATATGTCCCGAAGTTTTCCAGGTGCAGGTCGCCGCAGATCCAGCTTAATGGATACTGGGGAAGGGCGTCGCTCTTCTGGAGGTCTTCGTAGAACAAATGACAGGTGCCACGGAGGAAGCGGAAGGGGTTTTCCGCCATCACCTGGTATTTCAGGGCGGTATAGGGGGGCTGCCTGTCCGTGTTGAAGTCCCTGACCCGTTGGGCTATATTTAACAAAATGGTTTGTTTTCAGAAAGATAGGGATTTTCCTGAAGACGCGTATATTGCGGGGACTATGAAGCGTACAAACAGGCTATTGATACTGGCGATCCTGGTGCTGGCGGGACTGACCGGCTGCCGTCATCCGGAAGCGCCGGAATATTATGGTTTCCAGGACCTCCGCATCGGCAGGGGAGAAGGGCAGCAGGCCACGCTCGGCACTACCCTGAAGTTCTACAATCCCAACCCTTTCAGCCTGCAGCTGAAGGGAGCGGAAATGGACGTTCTGCTCAATGGTAAACCAGCCGGGCATTCTGTGCTGGATTCCACTGTCCAGATACCTAAAAAAGATACTTTTTATGTCCCTGTCACCATGCAGCTGAACCTTCAGGGGCTCCTGGGTAATGCATTGCAGATATTCATGGAAAAACAGGTGACGGTGACCCTGGATGGAAGGGTACACCTGAAAAGAGGTATGATCCCTTTCAGCCGCCCTTTTCATTATGAAGGGAAAGAAGACCTGAATGCGCTTTTACAGGGGGGATATTGAGGGGGATGCGCTCACTTGATCACGATCCACCTGTTCACTGTATTATAAGGGCCCTCCAACACGACTTTATAAAAAGAAGATGGATAGCTGCCTATTCCCAGGGCGGCTGACTGCTGAGCCGCGGGTACTTCCGCGAGCAGCTTGTAGTCATCCTTCCCGCCTGTCTTGAAATCGTTGGTCCTGGCCAGCCAGATCTTTACAGTCCCATCCTTGTCTATGGATTTCCAGCGGATGTCCAGCTTATTGTTATCCAGGCGAACCACAGGCTCCGCCACTGACACTTTTCCTATCAGGGGCACGCCATCCATTTCCAATTGATCTTCCCGGGGGATCTTGACATCGAGGAAACGGGCGATGGTAGGCATAATGTCCACGATGGCCGGCGTATAATCACGCCAATAGTGATTCAGGTCTTTGGAGTTGGTGACGATCCATGTAGTCCTTTCTCTTTCCGATTGTCCTCCATGACCCTTGCCGGTGATGGAATCCCTGCCATGGTCGGTGGTGACGACGATCATCCAGTTCTCCTTGAATTGCTGTTGTCTGTACTGCAATGCACTCCAGATCCTGCCCACCTGCTTGTCAGTATATTTTAGCGCTTCTTTCTGTTCGGGACTGTCTCCATACCGATGTCCCATATCATCCGTGTATTCCAGGTAAAGCCAGGTGAGGTCAGGACCTTGCTCCCGGATGCATTTTTCCGCTTCATCCGTCACCTTCTCGTCTATAAGGTGGATATACCCGCTTTTGTTGTCGTGGGGATAGTTGACGGTATCCAGCTCGAAGCCGTCGGCATGATAGTCCACTTTTATATGGCCGGTCTGTGGCAATGACTCACCCACCAGCTTTGTCCGGTTGTCCAGCCATGTAGAAAATACAGCGATCTTTTTGGTGCTGTCGGTCTTTTTCAGCAGCTGAAATATCGTGGGATAATGATAGTTGGGATCCTTGATGTCGTTGTCCCATACATTGTGCTTGTTTACCCATACCCCGGTAAGCAGGCTATTATAGCCTACAGCGGAAATGGTGGGTGTTTGGGAATAGCCTCCCCGTTCGCCTCCGACATAAGCGCGTTTGTACCCATTCTGTCTGCCTATCTGTTCGGGAAAGGATATCCGTGCTTTTTCCAGCACATCGGCGGGTATGCCGTCGGCAATGATGAATACGACCTTTTTCTTCGGTTGCGCAGCTACGTGCAGCGACAATAAAGCGATGACGACAAATGTGAGGATGTTTTTCATATCCGCGCGTTAAGAGATTTTCGTCAAAAATAAGCAGTCCGGCATTATCAGGTCATTAAATTATATTTGCAACATGAGCACCATCCGGCGGCAGAGCATCATTTCTTCTGGTATCGTTTATTTCGGCTTTGCGCTGGGCATGTTAAACACTTTGCTGTTCACAAAATGGTTTACACCTGCTCAATATGGACTGACCCTGATGTTCGTGTCGCTGGCCGGTATCATGTTCCCCCTCGCCGGATTGGGTATGCAAACTTTTATTTACAAATTCTATCCCTATTATCACGACAATCTTCCCCCGAACAGGAACGATATGATGACCTGGGCCCTGCTCACCAGCTTTGCCGGTTTTCTGCTGGTAATGGCGGGAGGGTTTATCTTTAAGAACCTCGTGTTAAGGAAGTATGGCACGACATCCCCGGAATTCGTCAACTATTATTATTGGATATTCCCGTTCGGTTTTGGGTTTACTTTTTATTCACTGCTGGAAGCATTTGCCTGGCAGCTGAAGCAATCCGTGCTGACCAACTATTTCCGGGAGGTACAATTCCGTCTCTTTACCCTGGTGCTGATAGCGCTCTCTTACTTCGGCATACTAAAGAATTTCGACGCATTTATGAAGATATATGCGTGTACCTATCTGCTGCTGGCGCTGATCCTGCTAATCTACCTGCTCTTCACCCGGCAGCTGCATCTGCCTTTTTATCGCAGCAGGGTAACAAAAAAATTCATCAAGAAGATCGTTGCTCAGGCCATCCTGGTGTGGAGCGGACAGGTGCTGTTGAATGTCTCCACTTACTTTGGAGCGATCGTCATTGGCGCGCTGATCCCTGAAGGGATGCGTTTTGTAGGAATCTATACGCTGGCATTGAATATCGGCAGCCTGATCCAGGCTATCCAGCGGAGCATTATTGCAGCCAGCATAGGCCCGCTTGCCCGGGCCTGGAAGGATAAGGATTATGGAAGGATCAGCCGGATCTACCAGCGGTCATCCATCAACCAGCTGATATTTTCTGCAGGCATGTTTGTCCTGATATGGCTGAACTTTACGGACGGTGTGCTTACTTTTCATCTGAAGCCCGATTATCTGTTGTCCCGTCCTATCTTCCTCTATATAGGTCTCATGCGGGTAGTGGACATGGGTACGGGGGTGAACTCACAGATCATCGGCACTTCCCTCTTCTGGCGTTTTGATTTCTTTACGGGTGTCATACTTGCTGTTCTTACGTTGCCTGCGAATTATCTGCTGACAAAGGAATTTGGGGCTGTCGGCCCGGCCATTGCCGACCTCATCACCTTCTCTATTTACAATTTTATCCGGTTCCTTTTCCTGTACCGTAAGTTCGGCATGCAGCCTTTTACCCTGAAGACCGTTTATACGCTCTTGCTTGCCCTGGGAGGGTATCTTATCTGCTATTATCTGTTCCGCGGCTATCAAGGCTTTGGCTGGCTGGTGCTCAGGAGTATTATCTTCATGGGTCTTTATGGCAGCGGGGTGCTGGCTCTCCGTCTTTCCGAGGACATACTGCCTGTTTGGAGGACTATCAGGAAGAGACTGGGCCTTGCCAAATAGGGTAAATTTCGTACATTTGCGCCCCAATGGCACGATACAGCAACGAGATCAGCAAACGCAAGACCTTTGCAATCATTTCCCACCCCGATGCCGGCAAAACGACCCTGACGGAGAAATTCCTCCTGTTTGGCGGCGCCATCCAGACTGCAGGCGCGGTGAAAAGCAATAAGATCAAGAAGCATGCTACCAGCGATTTCATGGAGATTGAAAGACAGCGTGGTATCTCCGTAGCTACCTCTGTCATGAGCTTTGAGTACAAAGGCATGCTGATCAATCTCCTGGATACACCGGGTCACAAGGATTTTGCCGAAGACACGTACCGGACACTTACGGCCGTGGACAGCGTTATCCTCGTCGTGGACAGCGTCAACGGGGTGGAAGCCCAGACGCGCCGCCTGATGGAGGTATGCCGCATGCGTGACACTCCCGTCATCGTCTTCATCAATAAAATGGACCGGGACGGGAAGAATCGTTTCGACCTGCTGGAAGAGATCGAGAAGGAGCTGAATATCCAGCTGCATCCCATGACCTGGCCTATCAACAGCGGCAAGGATTTTAAAGGCGTTTACAACCTCTCTGATAAGAACCTGGTCCTTTTTACCGCCAATACAAAGGCCACGGATGAAGACACGCTGAGGATCGACAACCTGGACAGTTCCCTGCTGGAAGAAAGGCTGGGTGAGAAGGATGCCACCATCCTGCGGGAGGATGTGGAGTTGGTGGATGGCGTGCATGGAGAGCTGGATGTGGATGACTACCTGGCCGGAAAGGTGGCGCCGGTGTTCTTTGGCAGCGCTATCAACAATTTTGGTGTGCGGGAGATGCTGGACACCTTTATACGCATTGCGCCGACTCCCCGTAGCCGTGAGACGTCCGTCCGTCCCCTGGATGTGGAGGAAGATAAGTTCAGCGGTTTTGTGTTTAAGATACATGCCAACCTGGATCCCAAGCACCGGGACAGGATCGCCTTTCTCCGGGTATGCAGCGGTAAGTTCGAACGAAACAAATACTTTCATCATGTCCGGCTGGATAAGGATGTGCGTTTCAGCAATCCCTATACATTCCTTGCCCGTGATAAGGATGTCATCGAGGCGGCTTATCCGGGGGATGTGGTAGGTCTTTTTGATACCGGCAATTTCAAAATAGGGGATACATTGACGGAAGGCGAGGATTTCTTCTTTACGGGTATTCCCAGCTTTTCCCCCGAAATATTCAAGGAAGTAGTTAACCGGGACCCGATGAAGACCAAACAGCTGGAAAAGGGTCTGCTGCAGCTCACCGATGAGGGGGTTGCCCAGCTATTTACCCAGTATGGCGGCAATAAGAAGATCATCGGTTGTGTGGGAGAGCTGCAGTTCGAGGTGATCCAATATCGTCTGCTGCATGAATATGGCGCTTCGGTACAGTTCAATGCATTACCTTTTTACAAAGCCTGCTGGATCACCAGTGCGGATCCCAAAAAGCTGGAAGAGTTTACCCGTTTCAAACATGCGAATATCGCCGAGGACAAGGATGGCTACATTGTCTACCTGGCGCAGAGCGAATGGTTCCTGAATACGGAGAGGACCAATAATCCCGCCATCGAGTTCCATTTCACGTCGGAAATACATAAATAGTATCCGAAGGACGCACTTATCTGACTAATATAAGCATCCCCGTCCGGGTGACCGGTCCGCAAAAAGTCTTTGCCCGTATCAGGTATACATAGCCGCCGGCAGGCTGTGGATGTCCGTTGAAATCCCCATCCCAGCATTCGGTGGGATTACGGGTGGTGAAGACGCGGACGCCTGCCCTGTTGAATATCGAAAACTCCTCCACCTGTACGTCTCCCCATCGTTGGATGCCGTAGCAGTCGTTATGTCCGTCCCCGTTCGGAGTAAATGCATTGGGTACGATGAAAAGATTCTTCCCTTCTACTCTTACATTGACGGTGACCTGGCTATACGCATAACAGCCGTTGAGTCCTGTACCTTTGACGGTATAGGTAGTAGTAGTGTCGATGCTGACGTGGGGACTGGGGCTGGCAGTATCGCTGAGACCGGTGGCGGGCATCCAGACATAGTTAAAGGCGCCGGATGCGTTCAGCTGCGTGGTGGCCTGCGAACAATCGATGTCGTGGGCTTTTGTTGCTGTGACGATGGGATTGGGTTTCACGGTGACATCCACCTGGAACGTGCTGTTATACTGAGGGCAGGTGGAGTCGGAGATGTACACTGTATATTGTCCGGAAGCTGCCGGCGTGACAATGGGCCGCGGGGCTGTGGGGTCGCTGAGGCCGGTGGCGGGCATCCAGGAATATACATAATGTATATAGTCATTACGTCCAAGGACGCCGGATGATCCCTCACAGAGGGTGAGGTCCAGAGGCTGTATAAAGGTGGGCGGGTAGCGCATGTATATTTTGACGGAATCTTCTTCAGGGCAGCCGTTGGCATCGGTGATGGCTACATGGAACATGGTATCTGTGGACAAGGTGGCCAGGGGAGTAGGGCTGGTGGGGTTGTCGAGCAAGGCGGCGGGAGACCAGATATACGAGGCGCCGCCTTCGATATGCAGCCGGATGTTGTCGCCACTGCAGATGGCGGTGTCGGAGCTAAGGCGGATGTAAGGCGGATACCAGATCCCGACATCCACTGTGTCGGTGGCTGTACAGCCTTGCGGGGATGTGCCGGTGACGATGTATTCGGTGGTGAGGTCCGGGGTAGCCACAGGGGTAGCGCTGGCTCCGTCGGACAAGGTGGTTGCCGGTGTCCAGGAATAGGTGGCGGCTCCCGTAGCCCATAGGGGGACGGGATTGCCGGGACAGATGGCGGTGTCAGGGCCTGCTTTTACAGCGGGAGGATCCTCCACTGTAATGGTTACCGAGTCTTTCTGCAGGGACATCTGTGCGAGTGAAATATCATCCAGCGCAAAGTCGTTACCCGCCCAATTCATATTCCTGTCCACAATTTTGATAGTTGCGGTCGTATTGCCGCCGGAATTCCAGACGGTATAGAATTGCTGCCAGGAGCAGGTTGTAGCACTGGCGGTGAAAGGATTGCTCAGCGGAACTCCATTGATATAAAATTGGAGGCTGGCGGGATTGAGATATACAAGCGACTGTACCCAGGCGGAAAAAGCATAATTGGTATTTGGCTGTACGGTGACCTGCTGTGACCACACACTCGCGCCGGGGACCAGCTCATAGCCATTGACCATCATCATGCTGCCGGCGCCGCTGCTATGATCTCCGCAGGATGCGGGCGCCGAAGGGTCCCAACTCTGCGGGTTATTACCGATGAAGTATTTGCCTTCCATATCGTCCACCGGAGAGAATATGTAGCTGGAAGTGAAGCCGGTATTGCCACCGCTGAAATCTCCGTTTACGATGAGGTTAGGGCCTGTGATATTGGCTGTAAAATAATATTTGGTCGTGACGGGTGGAGTGGCCGTAGGGTTGGCAGACGTGGGGTCGTCGAGGTACGTCGTGGGATCCCAGCAAAAGTCAACCGCAGGTTTGGTCCGCAGGTGGACAGGGCTGCTTCCGCACAGGATCGTATCCTTGCTGGCGATGATATCGGACAGCTGTAACTGTATATCGATGTCCTTCTTACTGCTGTTGGTACAGACGCCGTCGCTGGCTTTCAGTGTTACGGAATAGGTCCCAAAGGAAGGGAAGGTATATACAAAGCCGCCGCCTGGCGGAGATGCATGGTCGGCACCTTCTATATTCCAGGTGTAGGTGATCCCCGGTTGGGCGGCGTCGTAAAACTTCACCTCTAACGGGGTGCAGGGCGTTTGCGCAAAGGCAAAATCCGTATTGGGCAGCGCCCGCGCCGTCAGTATGCTTACGGAGGAGGTTATGCGACAATTGGGCAGTTGGATATTGCCCCCATCCCCCGCCACCATCCGGTAGTAGTAGTCGATGGACTGACCGGTGACAGGCGAGGTTACAGGCAGCTGCAACGCATTGGAGTTGGGGATACTGGTCCATGTCTTACCGCTGTCCCTGCTTATCTGCCACAGGTATTGAGGACTGGTATATCCTGCCGCCAGTGTACCGTATAATGTTCCACCCCCTCCTTCGCAGACCGTCAGCTGCGGTACCACTGTGGTATTGGAGAATGACGAGGTCGATCCCGGACCGCAGGGGCGAAAGGTGATATCGTCGATGGCAAAGTCGTTGCCCGGGGTGATGGAGCCGCCGGGATTGTTGTTGACGATCCTGAGGACTACGGTGCTGATGCCCGAAGGAAGCGTGAAAAAGAACCCGTATTGCGTCCATGTGAAGGTGCTGGTCTGCGGTATGGGGCCTGAGCGATAGGTGTCCAGGACAGTACCATCCTCTGTCTGTACAATAAAGGTCAGGTCAGGCAGGACGGCAGTGATCATGGCCGGATTGTCCGCGTTGGCTATCCATGCGGCAAACTCGTACTTTCCTCCTTCGCAGAGATTGGAGACCTTTTGCCTGTAGAAATCCCCCGGGGTGACATCCGCGTTTTCAAAAAGCATATAGCCGTTCACGTCACCCGGTGTATGGTCCGGGCTGCCGGAGAACCAGGCGCCGTTGACCGGGACATTGTTGGTAATTGTATATTGTCCATCCACAGGAGTAGGCAGGGCGGGGTTGCCTGTGACGGGGACATAGCTCATATTGATCGCGGAGGCGCCGGGGACAAGCAATTCCAGCGGCGGAGCAGACCCATTGCCGGTGCCAAAATCCACGTTGACGATGGGATCGCCCAGTGATCCTGTACACATAGAGCAGCTGCCCGGGTTGATAGTGGCAGTTATGCCCGGCGGTACTGTCGTGGCAGCGCAGCCGCTGTTATCCTGTATGGATTGCAGTGTATACACGGTGGTGACGGTGGGCGGTACCTGGACGGCAAAAGGTTCGCCATCATGGACATTTATGGCTGTATATGTAGTCGAACCATCGGAATAGGTGAGGGTAAAAGGCCCGGGGCCCGAGCTGGAATGAAAGGTCAGCAGACCGGGGGCGCCGTTGCAGGTATTGCTGCCTGTCAGCGTCCCGGACAGGGTGGGACAGGATGACGCAGGACAAAATGCCTGGACGTCCAGGGCTGTCAAAGCCCGGTCATATATGCGTACCTCATCGATCTTACCCTGGAAGAACAGCGGATTATTGATCCACCATGCCCCGATCATCACTTCGGAATTCGTACACTGGTTGAGGGCGGTAAACGGAGTGGTGATCGTGCTGACAAGCGCTCCGTCTATGTACAGCTTTTGTTCGCCTTTATTGAATGTCGCAACAAAGCAATGCCATTGGTTGAGGGAGACAGGCGTCGTGGAATTGATATAGGAGTCGTTGAGGTGTATGCCGGTGCATCCTGTGGCTGATGCGTTTACGCCGAACAGCACGCCCGGATAGGGACTCCAATCCATGGCGGCCTGCCATTGGATGCCGTCGCCGGTGGTAGTGTTATAGATGCTTTTTCCCGCCATGGTGGCTACCTGGTGGCGGGTGGGATAGAAGAGCAGGGCAACGGTCATGGCGTCCGGGGGATTCAGCTTGCTGGCGCCGGGAATACTGATGTAGCTGCTTACGCCGTCGAACAGATAAGCGCTGTTGGGATGGCCTGCCCAGTCTGTCGTCAGTGTGGGATTGTTGATCAGTATGCCGTTGTTCCCATTGCCGGTGGCATCATTTGCATTGCCGTTGAAAGGATAATAAGCCAGCAGACCAGTGGTCAGGTCCTGACCATGACCGGAATAAGAGAATGATAAGAAGACCAGGATAATGCCTAATACAACACGGGGGAATTGCGCTTTCATGCCTACGGGAACAAGGGTTGGGGGTAAAACTAGTAATTTATTATCGATTTTTCAATTCCACTGAATTCGCCGGAGTAGTAAATCGACACGAAAAACCTCCAAATCGACACACTTGTTTGCAATAACGACACACTTATGAATAATTATGACATAACTGGATTTTATTTATATTTTTATTATCCAGATGTTTCGTCCTTTACCCAGACCGCTGCTATTGACCTTGATAGGCTGTTTATCCACCTTTATCCTTTGGGGACAGGCTCCCAGTTTTACCATACCTGCCGTTGTATGCCCCAATACACCCGTTACTATTAAGAATACTTCAACAGGCGGCACTTCTTTTTATTGGAGCTTTTGCGATGCGGATCCCAACACTGTCCCTGAAGCAGTCAATATGGGGAATATAAATAATCTGTTGTCGCAACCTGTTTTCCTGGATGTCGTATCGGAGAACGGGAATTATTACGGGTTTCTTGTCAACCATTATCCCGGCGCCCTGATAAGACTGGACTTTGGCAACAGCCTGCTGAATACGCCGACGGCCATCAGTCTCGGCAATATGGGGGCGCTGAACCCGGGCTATGGTTCCGAAGGTATCCAGATGGTGAAGGACAATGGGCGCTGGTATGCACTGATCGTGGGTGGGAGCCTGTCGGGCGGCGGTGTTCCCAAGATCGTCCAGGTAGACTTTGGCGCCAGCGTCACCAATCCCGCACCTGTTGCCACGGACTGGGGTAACCTGGGAACCATGCAATTAGCTATCGACCTATATGCGTTTCGCGACAATGGCCTTCTCCACGCCTTCACCGTCAGTTCAGAATCCAATACCCTTACCCGATTTGATTTCAGCGCGGCAGGGCCCGCCGTCCCTCCTGTCGGTATCAACATGGGCAATCCCGGCGGATTGCTGAGCTATCCGACAGGCATCTTCGCCCTGAATGTCGCCGGCAACTGGTATGTTTTTATCACCAATGGATTAGGGGGTAATATCATCCGGCTGGACTTTGGCAACAGCCTGCTGAATACCCCTGTGCCCGTCGACCTGGGCGATCCGGACGGAGCTATACAATCGGGGAGGGATATCACCATCCTGCAATCCTGTGACCAGATCATCGGGCTTGTTGCGGATGGCGCGGCGCAAACCGTCGTCAAGCTGGACTTTCATAACGATGTGCTCAGCGTGCCGACTGCCGTCAACCTGGGTGATATCGGCAATTTCAATTTTCCTCATTCGCTGTCCACGCCCTTTCGGGTGGGAGGGGATCTGTACAGCTTTCTGCCAAATGCCTATAATAACACTTTGTCCAGGATCCGGTTTCCCGGCTGTAACAGCTCAAGCATTCCCGGTTCCAATCTGACCGATCCGCCGACGATCTCCTACTCGCTGCCGGGCACTTACCGGGTAAGCCTGATCATGGATGACGGTCTGCCCACACAGACCTCCCTTTGTCAGACAATAACGGTGCTGGATACTCCCAAGGTTTCTCTTCCAGGCGACACTTCATTCTGTAAGGGGGATAGTCTTGTGCTGCGGTATAATGGCCCCGCAATGCCGCTGCAATGGCAGGATGGGTCCGGTCTGGATACATTCACTGCGCGCGTTTCGGGCGAATACAGGCTGACAGCCACGAATGTAGCAGGATGCGCCGGCAATGACTCTATTCATGTGGACGTCGTCTCTCTGCCTGCGGTTGCCGCACATGGCGACACTTCCATCTGTAAGGGAACCAGCGTACTGTTGTCCTCCACTGTGCAGAATATGGACTCTCTTCGCTGGACGCCATCCATCTGGCTCTCCGACAGCACGGTGACGAGCCCCCTGGCTGTGCCGGGGAGGGATACCAGCTATGTACTAACGGCCTGGCATAAGTTCTGTGCCCTGAGCGATACAGTCAGGATCACCATGCTGGATGTGCCTGCCATAACGGTGAGCGATGATACGCTGGTCTGTCGCGGGCATAATGCGAATCTGCAGGTGAACGGCGCGCAGCCATACCAATACAAATGGTCGCCCGGCTCATTTACCTCCGACCATATATCGGTAACCGCGGATAGTTCCATGTACTTTTATGTCCGGGCTACGGCGGCCAATACGTGCACAACAGAAGATTCTATTTTATTACAGATCAAATATCCTGATACATTTCGTGTGAAAGCCGCTCCGCCCAGCATTTGTATCGGAGATTCCACGCGGCTGACGGTGACGGGCGCCGATCCTTCGCTGGGAGACTATTATAGCTGGGGGACCGGCATCGGCGCCCAGGGCCCTTCTTCCGGCGAGATCATCGTAGCGCCCTCTGCCACTACTATCTATCGTGTTACAGGATGGGACAGCATCTGCGCCCTGCAGACATCGCTGTCCATACGGGTGGATGTGCGGCTGCGGCCGGAGGTCACTATTTCGAAATCCAATGACATCGACTGCATCTATGGCGAAGCCCGGTTGACCGCCACCGGCGGCAATCGCTATACGTGGTACCCGGCAGCTACGCTGGACAATCCTTACAAGCCTGATCCAATAGCCCGTACCGGCTCCAGCACCTGGTATTATGTCATGGTCACCGGAGAGAACGGTTGTCGGACTCTCGACAGCATTCCCCTCTATGCCACGAAGGAGGGAGGCAGCATCGGCTTCCCCGTCGCCAATGCTTTTACACCCAATGGGGATGGCCACAATGATTGTTTTGGCATCAAATACTGGGGTTATGTGGGAGACTTTGAAATGACCATATTCAACAGGTGGGGGGAGAAAGTATATGATAGTAAAGATCCTTCCGGTTGCTGGAACGGCACTTTCAATGGGCAGCCTCAGCCTGCCGGCGCATATGTGTATTACATCAGGGCGCATGCATTATGCGGAGATGCCGTGCGAAAAGGAACGGTCATGCTTATTCGCTAACCCAGGGTGATACCTGTATAATTATGCGGGGTTATCTTTTTAAGCTCTTTTTTCAAGGCCTGGGATATTTTCAGCTTGTCGACAAACTGGTGGATGGACTGTTTGTCGATGCTTGCTTTGCCCCTTGTCAGTTCTTTCAACGCTTCGTAAGGCTGAGGGTAATTTTCACGGCGCAGGACGGTCTGGATAGCCTCAGCCACTACTGCCCAGTTATTTTCCAGGTCCTTATCCAGCCTGGGCCGGTTGAGTACCAGCTTGCCCAATCCTTTTTCAATGGACTTCAGCGCAAGTATGGTGTGTGCGAAAGGAACGCCTATATTCCGGAGTACGGTAGAATCCGTCAGATCTCTTTGCAGCCTGGATATGGGAAGCTTTGCTGCAAAATGCCCGAAAAGCGCATTGGCGACACCGAGGTTGCCTTCCGCATTTTCAAAGTCGATGGGATTTACCTTATGCGGCATGGCGGAAGAGCCGACCTCTCCTGCTTTTGTTTTTTGTGAAAAATAGTCCATGGATACGTAGGTCCAGATGTCCCGGCAGAAGTCGATGAGGATGGTATTGATGCGCTCCATGGCATGAAAGTGAGCGGCCAGGTTGTCGTAATGCTCTATTTGTGTGGTGTATTGCTGGCGTTGCAGTCCCAGGGTGCCTTCCACAAAGTTATTGGCCAGCTTTACCCAGTCTTTTTTTGGAAAGGCGACATGATGGGCGTTGAAGTTACCGGTGGCCCCTCCGAATTTCGAGGAGAAAGGCACCTGGATAAACAGCTCTACCTGGTTTTCCAGTCTTTCGATAAACACCATGATCTCTTTACCCAGGCGTGTGGGGCTGGCGGGTTGTCCGTGTGTCCGGGCCAGCATCGAAACGTCTTTCCAGTCGCGGGCCAGCACCTGCAGCTGTCTTTTCAGGTTCAGCAGACCGGGAAGATATTCGAACTCCACGGCGTGTTTCCACAATAAGGGGATGGCGGTATTGTTGATATCCTGGGAAGTAAGGCCAAAATGTATCCATTCCTGGATCTCCTTTGTGCCCGCCGGGAGCTCATCCAGCTTTGCTTTCAGGAAGTATTCGACAGCTTTTACGTCGTGGTTGGTTGTCTTTTCCTTCTGCTTGATCCAAAGTGCATCCTCTTGTCCGAAATGTTCCAGGACGCCTTGCAGGTGTTTACGTGCCGGCGCCGGCAGGATAAAGATCCTGTTCTTTGCCAAAAAATGAAAGTATTCCACTTCCACCAACACGCGATAACGGATCAGCGCATATTCCGAGAAATAATCATCCAGGTGCTGTACCTGGTGGCGATAGCGGCCGTCAATAGGGGAAATAGCGGTCAGTGTGTTTAGCTCCATGTATCTTGATTTGTCGTACTTTTGCCGGCAAAATTAACATAAAGGAATTGGACGGAAAAATAAGTAACATAAAGGAATTGGACAGAAAAATACGAGTAGGCGCTGTAAGTTATCTCAATACAAAACCGTTGCTCTATGGGATCACGCATTCTTCCATTGTGAAGGATATCGATCTGATCATTGAATATCCTGCCAGGATCGCGGACATGCTGCTGAAAGACGAGATCGATATGGGGCTTGTGCCTGTAGCGATCATTCCCAAAATGAAGGAATACTACATTAACGGGGATTACTGCATTGGCAGCGACGGGGCTGTGGCATCGGTATGTCTTTTTAGCGAAACGCCGATAGAAAAGGTCGAAAGGGTCCTGCTGGATTATCAAAGCCGTACTTCTGTACAACTGGCTGCCATATTATTGGAACGGTATTGGAAGACCCGCCCGCAATTGATACATGCCGGACAGGATTTCAGGGATCATATCAGGGGTGCGACTGCGGGGGTGGTCATTGGCGACCGGGCCCTGGAGCAAAGAAAGATATCTCCGTATGTTTATGACCTGGGCGAAGCCTGGAAAGCACTCACTGGTCTTCCATTTGTCTATGCCGCATGGATCAGCAATAAGCCGCTGGACGTTGGATTCATCCGCCGGTGGGACGAGGCCAATCTTTTTGGGTTGGAGCACATCGATAGGGTAGTTCAGGAAAATCCTTATCCTATATTCGATCTCCACGCGTACTTCACGCATTATCTGGATTACAAACTGGATGACCTCAAACGGCAGGGCCTTCAGCAATTCCTGCAGTATCTGCGGGTCGGTGTGCGTAATGATAATTTACATGTTTAGGGGCAGGTTTCGTATATTTGTCGCTAAAGGTCTTGAACCGCTGGAAGCGGTTTGTCCGAAGGACAGATATTAGCCTTTTGCGGGAATAGGGCTAATTTTTTTTGAAGCGCTATTCCCCGCACATTTAAGTCAAAGCATTATGTCAATCCTGGGAAAACTCAGCGGCAAGCAGCTGATCGATAAGAAGATACGAATGGATATCCTTTGTGAAAGAGGAAATATCCACCAGGCATTTCCTTCCGATTTTTCGGATGACGAAAAAGCCGATATTGGCGCGGTCAGGCCGTATACAATGACAAGCCTGGAAAGACTGGTAGCCCTATCCAGGAGCGTCGACCATCTGATCAAAAACCGTATCGAAGGAGATATTGTGGAATGCGGCGTTTGGCGCGGAGGAAGCATGATGCTGGTGACGCGAAAGCTGGCCAGGGCAAAAGACACAAACCGCCAGCTTTTCCTGTTCGATACTTTTGACGGGATGTCGGAGCCCGGCAACGAAGATGTCAATGTGGTGGACAATGCCACAGCCGAGCAGCTGATGCAGTCTTCGGATAAGATGGAAGGCAATAACGTCTGGTGTTATTCTCCGCTGGAAGAGGTCAGGACCAATGTGGCCAGGGGCGGCTATCCGGCCGAAAAGATCCATTTTATAAAAGGAAAGGTGGAAGATACGTTACCCGAGCCTTCTGTAGGCAAAATAGCGCTGCTGCGGCTGGATACGGACTGGTATGAATCCACCCGCCATGAGCTGGAGCATCTCTACGATCTGCTGGTTCCCGGCGGCATACTGATCATCGATGACTATGGACATTGGAGTGGATGTAAAAAAGCTGTCGATGAATTTATGGCTGCAAGAGGGATCAATATTTTCTTATCCAGGATAGATTATACAGGGCGTCTCGCCATCAAAATTTGATTTTTCTATGATAAATTGGATCAGGCGTACTTTTAAGGGAGGTGTTGCGCCCAAGACAGCGGTACCATTTTCCAAAAGCGATCTGCAGCAATCCATCCGTACCAACCGTGCTTCGCTGGCTCTTATCGATAATTGGATCGATGACAAAGCGATGGCTGCCTCCTATTTCAACTACGGTGTACCTGATTTTATAAAGGACAAGATCAACAAGCCCATCGGGGACAGCATTACTTATACGGACCTGATGCTGCATATCGGGAAGAAGTATTTTGAGAAGGTCAATTACCTGGAAATAGGGGTCTCGCTGGGAAAGAATTTTTTCCAGATGCTGAATGCCCTGGACCCGGCGGACCTCACCTGCTTCGATATAGAAGAGATCAACCCCGTGCTGGAACAAAGGCTTGAATGGAAGGATAAGACCGAATGGGATACGCCCGCAGACTCTATAAAAAAGAACAGGTCATCCTTAAAGACCTATACATTCGGAAATAAGAACGTGCGTTATCTTTCCGGGGATGTGTGGGATACCCATAGCTGGGCCCGGCTGGAGAACGGCCGGTTCAACATGATCTTTTCGGATGCGTTGCATTCTCCCGAAGCTATCCTTTTTGAATTCGAGATGCTGGTGAAATACCGGCTCACGGCCGAGAGGTTCGTCATCGTGTGGGATGACCTGGAAGGCAAGATGAAAAATGCGTTCTATAAGATCGCCCGGAAATACGATGAAACGTTCAATATAAAGGATATTTATCTCCTGCAGGTCAATGGATGGATAGGTGAGAACGAGCGGCCGCATGCAGTGGGCATCATCTCAAATTTCCCTATTGAATGAGGACAGTCCTTGTCAACCTCTCCAATAAACTATATGAGAACAGCCGCTTCAGGCTGAATGAGTCGGCCCGTAAATGGGGTATCGCTGAGATACGCTCCTATGATTTCGAGGAAATCAAGCATACGCCTTTCTATAACAGCAACAGGGAGATACTCGACCAGCCCGTCGGCATGGGATATTGGCTGTGGAAGCCCTTTATCATAAGGACTACCCTGGAAACATTATCCGAGGGGGATATCCTCGTTTATTGCGACAGCGGTATCGAGATCATACAGGACCTGGCTCCTTTATTGTCTATCTGTCGTGACGAGCAGCCTGTGGTCCTTTTTGGCAACGGGAATCATCTCAATTCCATGTGGACGAAAAGGGATTGTTTTGTCCTGATGGATTGCGACAGCGAATTTTATTGGCGGGCTTTGCAATGCGATGCGGGATGCTGTCTGTTCAGAAAGTCCCCTTTTACCATGCAGTTCCTCCAGGAGTGGGAAAGGTTTGCCTGTGATAAACGCATATTGACAGACATTCCCAACACCTGCGGTCAGCGCAACCTGCGGGATTTTGTCGCACACAGACACGATCAGTCCGTGCTATCGCTGCTGGTACAGAAATACAAAATGCCTCTTTTCAGGATGCCGACCCAGTTCGGCAACCATTACAAAATGCCGGCTTTCCGCGTGGAGAATGAATTCAACCGGCTGAACCAGATGAGCACTGAGCAGGTGTCCTTCTATGCGGCCATCCCTTATTATAATTCTCCTTATTACCAGCTGCTGGATCATCACAGAAAGACCAATGGTGCGGCGCCGGGACCATCTTCCGCGCTGCTGCCGAAGATCAGGCGTAAATGGAAAAGGATGGTATGGACCATTCGTAACAGGCGTCCCTATACAGATATCGGAAAATGATGCACGCTCCCTTAATTTCCATATTGATACCCACCTACCAGTCGGATAAAACACTGAGAAGGGCCCTGGACAGTCTTATCAGCCAGGAATTTACCGATTGGGAAGCATGGATCATCGATGGCTTATCGAAGGACGGCACGCTGGATATCGTTCGTGAATATGCCGCGGGTGATAACAGGATACATTTTGTTTCGGAACCCGACCGGGGTATTTTCGATGCCATGAACAAAGGGGTTCGCCTGGCAAAAGGACAATGGATCTACTTTCTTGGCAGCGATGACCATTTGTACGACTCACGTGTACTGGGTGCTTTCAGGGAGGACTTTTTGCGGGATGATCTTGACCTGGTGTATGGCAATGTTATGCTGGACCCCAAGGGGCAGGTCTATGACGGGGAGTTTTCCGTGGAGAAGGAATTAAGACAGAACATATCCCATCAGGCCGAGTTCTTCCGGAGGGACCTGTTCGGGAAGATAGGAGGGTTCAACACCCGTTACAAGGCTTTTGCGGATTGGGATCTCAATATCCGGTGTTTCCTTGATCCGGCAGTAAGGATCGGATATCGTGACCGGATCGTCGCTACTTTCTCGATGGGAGGTATTAGCGCGAAATACGATGTAATATTTATGCGGGAGGGGTTGATACCCGCCAAGCTGAAGATATTAAAAGATGCCGGTGAAAAAAGCCTGCGTCCTGTCAGAACCTACGACGGCTGGTGGCGGGTGGTACGCAATGCATCCGTAAGGAGCCTGAACGATCTGGGAGAAGATACAGTGCGGGAGATGCCCCAGGCTATTAAAAGAATGGTATCTTTTCAATTGAAGATCCCGGCAGGAATGCTCCGGACCGGTGTTCTGTCAAAGTTCTTTATGTTGCTGAGCTATCTGCAGAACCTATTGGCGGGGCGTATCTGAGGCTGAAGGGAATTGAGGTGGATGAGCGGCGCTGTTTCTCACGAGTGCCTTGCGGTATTCATTGCAGAACTGCCCGCCCCCGAATTTCCTGATAGCGATCTCCCTGTTATGCCGGCCTATCCGGGTCTTTAAATCCGGATCATCGATGAGGGTGCGGAGCAGCTCCACGCCTTCCTGCACGACGCCCTCTTCGTCTGTTGCCCTGATGAGAAGGCCATTCTCTCCATGTGTGATATAATCCGGTATACCGCTGACGGCTGTCGATACGATCACTTTTCCGTAAGCCATCATTTCCATGACCACCATGGGCAAACCCTCAAAGGCTGAGGTCAGCAACAATACATCGGAATGCTGCCGTATAGCATGCAGGGCCGCATCATCCGTAACTTTTCCGTAGAACTTGCAAAAAGGGAATTTCGCCGTATCGATGATCGTTTCCACGTCCCCTGCAAAGGAGAAGTGGACCGGAAGCCCCAGTGTATGCATCTTCGCGGCAATAGCGGCGATCAGGTGTACCCTTTTTTGAGGCGAACCCCTGCCGATGTATACGACTTCCAGTACGGGGTTATGCACTTCCTCATAGTCGGGGATATCCGTCTTATTCTCGATGAAATGTACTCTTTCATAGAATTGCGGGGGCACATTGTTCTCCCTGTACTGTTGTAAGATCGCTTCCTTTAGCTTCCGGGTGCTGCAGATCCTTTGCGTGATCAGGTCGATGAATCCGATGGAATAGCCCAGCCAGGAGTCCAGGTGACAAAGCTCGACGCAGGGAATATCCTTTCTCAGGTGGGGTATGATCTTGTAAAAGAAGATGGCTTCGCCGCCGAAAACCACCGGGTTTTCCGACCGGCAAATCCACGCGGCCAGCACGCCGCGGTAAAAGAAGTTGACGAAATGGAACAGCTTGTTATCGATCTTCCTGTGCAGGTCCAGGATACGGACATCCTCCTGCTGAAAAAGATGGGAGAAACCGTTGTTCCTGGGTTTTTTTGAAAAAATGACCAGCGGCTTTTTATCTTTTATACACGCTGCGATATCCGCGTTGTTCCTGGTGGATCCTCCCATGTCGGCCCAGGGGAAGAACAGAAAATGAGAGGTGGGCTGTTTTAACGGGAACAGCCTGCCATATAGCCAGCCCAGCCAGACAAAGGGGGCCATACCGATCGATTCCAGCCTGCGTTTTATTTTACCTTGCCTGTAAGTCATTCCTGTGCAAAGTTTAAGCGGCAAATATAATAAGAAGACATCGAATGGGAATAAGCCTTATTTTTATAAGGTTTTATGAAGCATCGTGTTTCCCTGGTGATCTGTCTGCTTATACTTCTGTCTTATTCCTCTTTCTCCCAGGAATACAGCTACGCTCATTATGATGTAAAGGATGGACTTGCCGGCTCCAATGTTTATTGTATCACGCAGGATAAACAGGGGTTTATCTGGATGGGTACTGAAGGGGGTGTGAGCCGTTTTGACGGTACTCACTTTACGAATTTCAACCTGGAGGATGGATTACCGGATATCGAGGTGCTACAGATATTTGCGGACAGCAGGGGGCGGGTATGGATGGGACCGTTCAGCAAGTCCGTCTGCTACTATTTTAACGGTAAGATACATAACCAGGATAATGATCCTTTGTTGAAGCAGATCCATGTACGGTCGAACGTCCAGAATTTTGCGGAGGATAAGGATGGAAATATTCTGCTGCAGGAACCGTCAGTATTCCATTTGGTGACAGCAGCCGGAGAGGTAAAAGAATTTGACAGCATCGATGGCAGGACGATCAATTCCTCTGCTATAGCTAAAGGTCCCGACGGTAATTTTTTAGTCCAGGATAGCGGTGTTGTCTATAGGTTTGCCGGAGAACGATTCACTCATTTCTTCGATTTCAATTTTAGTCGCTGGCTCTATACGCCCAATTTTGTCAGCCTCAGTCCCCAGCTGATGGCATGGAAGTCAGGAGTGTTCATGTATAGGTTTGTGTCGTTGAAGCAGAACAGGAGCTTTGACTTCAATTCGGAGAAATACACTACGCGGCATGTCAATTTCAGTCTTGTCGGCGACAGCCTGGTCTATCGCAACAGTGCCCGGGGGACTACGGAATTTAATCTATTTACGGGTTCTATCAGACAATTCGAATTGAATGCAAAGATCTCCCGAACCTTCCGGGATGATGAGGGGAATATGTGGTTTACCAGCCTGGGTCAGGGGATATTCCGCCTGTATACGGAGAATATCAGGAATATGCGTCTTTTTACAAAAAAAGGGATCAAGTGCGGGGTGTTTTTCATACGGCGGCTGGAGAATGAACTGGTGGTCGGGGCCGGCAATGGCATGGTGTTCAGGTATAACCTGCCGTCCTTTAAAGACGCGGGCAGCTATGAAGCGGTACCGAATGAGGTGGACGAAGTGCGCTTTGTGGAAAAAATGAAGGATGGGCACCTGCTCATCGGTACCTCTACGATCATGGTAAAAGATCATTTAAAGCACATAGCTGCAAATGAACTTTCGTACTCGATGAAAACGGGTTGTATGAAAAACGATTCCGAAGTACTGGCGGGCGGTCGTATTGGCGTATGTTTATTCTCTGTGAGGGATTTCCGTAAAAGGGACACGATCTTCCGGGAAAGGGCTACAGTCGTATATCGTAGTTCCGGCACGATCTATATCGGTACGATCAACGGCCTGTATGTGATGGAGGCCGGGAGTTCGCCTGTCTACTGGGGGGATAAAGATCCGTTGTTCCAAAAAAGGATCAGCGCGGTGGTGGAAGGACAGGATAGCACACTATGGATAGCTACGTATGGCGGGGGCATCATTGGGTGGAAGAACGGGCGCCGGGTGGCAACGCTTACCCGGAAACAGGGTCTTAGCAGCGATCTTTGCGGGGTGCTGTACCTGCAGGATAATGTTCTTTGGGTAGGAACCGACAAGGGATTGAACAAGGTGGAGACTGGCACTCCAGGCTATCCGGTGACCATCTACACGGCGAATGACGGTCTCAGCTCCGACATCATCAATGCCATTTATGTCGATAGCGCAATGGTCTATGTGGGTACGCCTGCCGGACTGAGCTTCTTTAACGCCGATCATGTAAGCAGTTCCGCCGGGTGCCGGCTGGTGATGTTGAGTGCTATCAGCGCCGGCAGGGACAGGCTGGCCGATACAGCCGCCTTGCAGCTGTCCTATACGGGTAACAATATCCGATTTGAATATGCGGGTATTTCCTATAAGTCGGCAGAAAATATTTTTTACCGCTACCGTCTGTTGGGATTGGATAGCACGTGGAAAACGACAAAGGAGTCTTTTTTGGACTATCCTACGCTGCCTTCCGGAGATTATGAGCTGCAGTTGGTAGCCGTCAATAAATTTGGCGTGGAGAGCTCCCGTCAGTGTGTCCGGTTTTCCGTGGCGACTCCTTATTGGAAGACCATCTGGTTCGATGTTCTGGCTCTTTTGGTTTGCGTGGTCCTCACCTGGCTGTTTGTAACCCTTCGGATAAAACGGCTGCGTCGCCGCCAGGCAGAAAAGGAAGAGCTGTACAAACGGCTGGCTGAGACGGAGCATATGGCGCTGCAGTCGCAAATGAACCCTCATTTTATCTTCAATTGTCTCAACTCCATTCAACAGTACATCTTCGACCAGGACATTTTTGCCGCCAATAAATATATTACGGGCTTTGCGAAACTTATCAGGGCTACGCTGCATAACTCCTCGCGGCCGTCTATTTCCCTTGCAGAGGAGATCGACTACCTGTCTGCCTATCTCTCCCTGGAAAAGCTGCGCTTCAAGGAGAAGATGGATTATACCGTCGAGGTAGCATCGGCGCTTCGGGGAGACCTGGAAAATATCCAGATCCCTCCCATGCTGATACAACCCTATGTAGAAAATAGCATGCGGCATGGTCTCCGGCATAAAACAGGCGGAGGGGGATATATCCGGATCCATATCGAACCGGAGGGCGACAAGCTGAAATTCATCATCGAGGACAATGGGATCGGAAGGGAGCAGGCTGCGCGCTATAAGACGCGGGAGCATATCGAGTATCAATCCAGGGGAATGTCGCTGACGGCCGACCGGATACGGCTGATCAATACGGCGAGCGGAGACAGCATCCGGGTGGAGGTGCTTGACATCACCGACACGCATGGACGGGCGGGCGGTACCCGTGTGATCGTCTGGTTCCCAAGATATTCGGTCCTTTTCAAAGAAGACATATGATGAAGCAATTCGGGAATAACCCTTATTTTTATAAGGTCTATGAAGGTACGCCTCCTGTCGATCTTATCTATCCTCCTGTTGTTGTTCTATTCCTTGTCCGCACAGGAATACAGCTACACGCATTATGACGTGAAAGATGGGCTTGCCGGTTCTAACGTATACTGTATCACGCAGGATAGACAGGGGTTCTTATGGATGGGCACCGAGGCGGGTGTCAGCCGTTTTGACGGGACTCATTTTAAAAATTTCAACCTGCAGGACGGGTTGCCGGATATCGAAGTGCTGCAGATCTTTTCCGATTCCAAAGGACGGGTATGGATGGGGCCTTTCAGCAAATCCATCTGTTTTTATTACAAAGGGAAGATCCATAACCAGGAGAATGACAGCCTGCTCAGGCAGATGCGGCTTACAGGCAAGGTCCACAGTTTTGCGGAGGATGGGGAGGGAAATATTCTGGCAGGGACCAGGAACGCCGTCTATGTTATAAGGCCGGATGGAAAGACGAAGGAGTATGAGACCATCGACGGCAAGCCTTTTTTTTGCGATGCCGTATCCTGCAGCATCGACGGACATTTTCTTATCCATGCCAACCAGACGATCTACAGGCTGTCGGGGGAAAAGTTCCATCCCATTCTTGAGGATATCAGGAATGGGGGCTATGCCGATCCCTTGTATCTAAGTCTCAATCCCTGGCTGATATGCTCGCCTATCGGCGCAATGTTCAGATTAAGTTCCCAGCAGACAGGCAGATCGATGGACTTTCCAATGTCTAATGACAAAGTTACACATGTCAGCATCAGTCTGATAGGGGATAGCCTTGCTTACAACAATGAGACGCAAGGTTCATATGAATACAACCTCTTTACGGGCGCCCGCCGGTATTTCAACCTCGGTGCATACATCTCCAGGGCTTTCCGGGATGATGAGGGGAATATGTGGTTTACCAGCCTGGGTCGAGGCATTTTCCGGCTGAATTCCGACGAGTTCAGGAACCTGTCCCTTCGTTCGTCCCTCAACACGAATTGCGTTGTACATACGATCCGGAAAATGGATAACTGCCTGTTGGTGGGCGCCAATTACAACATGCTGTTCAGGTTCTCGCTACCCTCCTTTGAGGATTCAGGATCCTATAAGTTAGATGATGCGGAGAATGAGGAGATACGTTATTTTAAAAAGCTAAAGAACGGACGCCTGTTCGTAGGCACCAGCAACCGGATCTATACCTGTCATTGGAAAGGTCCGTTAGGGAGGCACCTTGTGTTCTCCGTCAAAGCCGCGGTGTCGAAAAATGATTCCGAAGTATTGGCGGCGGGTGCATTCGGCGTTATTGCGATCGACCCGCTGACCTTGCGTGTAAAGGATACTTTATGGAAAGACAGGGCTACGGTCATCAATTACATCGATGGTCATACGTACATGGGTACGCTCAATGGGCTGTATGTACTGAATAAGGACAGATCGGTGGTGTATTTAGGGGATAAAGACCCTGCCTTGCGCAAAAGGATCAGTTCGGTAGAGCAGGCGGGGGATGGCACCATCTGGATCGCTACTTATGGTGACGGCATAGTGGCCTATAAGAATGGGCGCAGGGTGGGAGCATTTACCACCAGGCAAGGGCTTAGCAGCGATCTTTGCCTGGCCCTGCAGCTGCAAAACGATAAAATTTGGGTAGGTACGGACAAGGGGTTGAATAAGATCGATCTGGGCAACCAGGATGATCCGGTGACCATCTACACGGCCAATGACGGACTGGGATCCGATATCATCAATACTATTTTTATCGACAGCCCGATGGTATATGCAGGCACTCCTGCCGGTCTGAGCTTTTTCAATGCCGCCCGGGTTGACAAATCCGCCGGCTGCCGGCTCATCTTTCTGAGCGCCTTCAGCTCAGGCAGGGACAGGCTGGCTGATACGGCTGCGCTACGTCTGTCATACAAGGGGAACAATATCCGCTTCGAATACGCCGGCATTTCCTATAAGTCATCCGGGAATATCTGGTACCGGCATAGACTGCTGGGACTGGACAGCACGTGGAAAATGACGAAGGAATCTTTTTTGGACTATCCTACGTTGCCTTCGGGGGATTATGAGCTGCAACTGCAGGCGATCAATAAATTTGGCGTAAAGAGCCCGCCGGCGTCGATCAGATTCACCGTCACCACTCCCTTCTGGAAGACCGTCTGGTTTGACGTTGCCGTGCTGTCGCTTTTCGTCTTCCTTACCTGGTTGTTCGTCACGCTGCGGATAAGGCAGCTCCGCCGCCGGCAGGCCGAACAGGAAAAACTGCACAAACGGATGGCCGAGACGGAGCATATGGCGCTGCAGGCGCAGATGAACCCCCATTTTATCTTCAACTGTCTCAACTCCATTCAGCAGTACATCTTCGACCAGGATATCCTTGCCGCCAATAAATATATCACGGGCTTCGCCAGGCTTATAAGGGCTACGTTGAACAATTCTTCGAAACCTTTTATTTCCCTGGCTGATGAGGTAGACTACCTGTCCAATTATCTTTCTTTGGAAAAGCTGCGCTTTAAGGAGAAGATGAGCTATACCATCGATGTCCACCCTTCGCTGGACATGGATATGGAAGACATATTTATTCCGCCCATGCTGATACAGCCTTATGTAGAAAATTCCATACGGCATGGTCTGCGGCACAAGAAGGGAGGCGAAGGCTTTATCCGGATCAGCGTCATGCAGGAGAGCGATAAACTGACCTTTGTCATCGAAGACAACGGCATCGGCAGGGAACAAGCCGCCCGATATAAGACACGGGAGCATATCGAGTATCAATCCAGGGGAATGTCCCTAACGGCGGACCGTATACGCTTGATCAATACGGTGAATGGGGACAGCATCCGGGTGGAAGTGCTTGATATCACCGACAGACGTGGCAATGCTGCCGGCACCCGTGTGACGGTAAGGTTTCCAAGATATGACTTATACCTACAAAAAGACACCATATGATCAGGACAGTATTAGTAGATGATGAAACAGACAGCATCAGGGTTTTGCAACGGTTATTGATCGCTTATTGCCCTGAAGTGGAAGTAATTGGCACGGCAGATGGAGTGGAGACGGCGCTGCATGTCATACAGACTGTCAAGCCGGACCTGGTATTCCTGGATATTGAAATGACCCATGGCAACGCTTTCGATCTGTTAAACCAGTTGCAGCCTATCACCTTTCAGATCATTTTTGTGACTGCTTTTGACAACTATGCCATCAGGGCATTTAAATACAGCGCCGTCGATTACCTGCTCAAGCCGGTGGACATAGACGATCTGCGTGCAGCATTGGAAAGAGCTTCCAGGAAGGTGCAGGGGAAAAGCTTTCTGGATCAAATGGAGACGCTCCTGTATAATGTGGAGACCTTCCAGCTGACCTTGCAGAAAATGGCAGTGCCAACGCTGACGGGGCTGGTATTCATTCCCATCAAGGACATCCTGCGATTTGAAGCCAACGGCAGCTATACCACCATTCATCTCATCAATAAAGAGGAGATCATTGCCACCCGTAATATCAAAGAGTATGAAGACCTGCTGCCGGCCTCTATTTTCTGCCGGGTGCATAACTCTCATATTATCAATCTTCATAAGATCCAGAAATACCATAAAGGCAGGGGTGGGTATGTCATCATGGAGGATGGCAGCAATATCGAAGTAGCGAGTCGTCGCCGGGAAGAGTTTCTCCGGAGGCTGCTTAAATAGGACAGGGGCCGTTTCGTCCGCTATTGTTTGCTGCCTGTACAGGGGTAAGAGGATTCCGTCAAAAGCCGTTATTTTTGAAGGATGAATAAAAAGACTTTTTGTTACGGCGAGGATACGCTGGATATAGGCAGCGTGATAGCGATAGCCGACGGCAGTCTGCAAGGCACTCTTTCTGCCGCTGCGGTTGCAAAAGTGCGCGCCAGCCAGCAGCATGTATCGAAGATCGTGGAGCGTAATATCACGGTTTATGGTGTCAATACCGGTTTCGGCATCCTGGCCGATACCAGGATCTCCGAAGAGGACACCCGTATACTTCAACATAAGATCCTTCAGAGTCACAGTGTAGGGGTGGGAGAGCCTGTACCGGTCCTGATCGCCCGTATGATGCTCATCACGAAGATGCATGCCCTGGCACAGGGGTTTTCCGGCGTCCGGCTGGAGACGCTGGAGCGTATATTGTGGCATATCGAAACAGATGTCATTCCTGTGGTGCCGGAAAAGGGTTCTGTCGGCGCATCCGGCGATCTGGCTCCCCTGGCGCATCTTTTTCTTCCCCTGATAGGGCTGGGAGAAGTGTTTTACAAAGGTCACAGATACCCGACGCAGGAGATGCTGGAGAAATTCGGTGTTGCTCCTGTACAATTAGGTCCAAAGGAGGGATTGGCCCTTATTAACGGAACCCAGTTCATCCTGGCTTATGCCGCCAGCGGTGTGCAGCGTATGCATTATTGTCTGGAGGCGGCCGATATCATCGGCGCCATGAGCCTGGAGGCGCTTACGGGCACCAAGGCTCCTTTCGATGAACGGCTGCACCGGTTGAGACCCTTTGCCGGTACTTCCCTGGTGGCCCAGCGGCTGCGGCTTCTGCTGCACAACAGCGCTATCATGCAAAGTCATGTGGATTGCGGCCGGGTGCAGGACCCTTACTCCCTGCGTTGTATGCCCCAGGTACACGGGGCCTCCCGTAATGCCTGGCAACATCTCCGGCAATTAACCGAAACAGAGCTGAATGCGGTCACCGACAACCCGATCATCCTGGGAGAGAACGATACCATCAGCGGGGGAAATTTCCATGGGCAGCCCCTGGCCCTTCCCCTGGATTATGCCTGTTTTGCCGCGGCGGAGATCGGCAATATTTCGGATCGCCGCTGCTATTTGTTGCTGGAGGGTAAATGGGGGCTGCCGCTGCTGCTGATGAGCAATGTGGGGCTCAACAGCGGTTTTATGATCCCCCAGTATACAACTGCGGCACTGGTAACCGAGAACAAGACGTTGTGCTTTCCTGCCAGCGCCGACAGCATACCTACTTCGCTTGGACAGGAAGACCATGTCAGCATGGGCAGCATCAGCGGCCGTAAGCTAAGCCGGGTGCTGGACAACCTGGAATATATACTGGCCATCGAGCTGATGAGCGCCTGTCAGGCTATCGAATTCCGCCGGCCATTGAAAAGCAGCGAGATACTGGAAGCCGCCCATGAATATGTGCGGAATTTTGTAGGGTTTGCCAGTGAGGACCGGATCTTTGCCAGGGATATCGATCAGCTGCGGTCCATTATCCGTGACTTCTCCTTTGTAAAAAGAGTGGATGAAGTGGCTGCGGGGAAAGGCGTAATATTGAACAACGGTTTTGAGGGATTTACAATAACCTGATCTGATGAAACAGTATCTTTTATTTGTTTTCGCGCTGGGTTGGGGGCTGAGTTTTTTTGCTTGTAAACAAGGTCCTTCGGGAGCAGCTCGTTATTATGCCAAAGGCCGCTGGAGGGTAGCTGATCCCAATTCGTATCGCCCGCTGAAAGGGCAGCCCATCGAGGTCGGGGATTCGGTATTTGGGGAAAGGGAAGAGGGCAGGATGGACAGCACGGGAAAATTCCTCGAGTCCGAAAAATGGATCTTTAACAAGCAGGGAGCCTTGCGCTACCGTCGGCTTTTTTTTACCGACAGCTTTTGGAACGAGACCATCATACGACGTAACGACAGCGGGGAACGGCACTTTATCGTGATGCATTCCGGTGCGGATAAAAAATCGGATACTGCAATGATCTTCAAATTGGAGGTTCAGGCTGACGGAAGATTTAAAGAGACTGCGATTGATCCGCAGGGCCACACTTCCCGTATTTCGTTCATATCATTCCCGTCGGGTGGCGATGTGCTGAAAGAAGAATTTCAGGAAGACACAGCCAGCGGGGCAAAGATCAGCACGACCGATCTTAATGTGTATGATGGCGATCGCCTGCTACAACTGGTGGAACAGCATATTTCGGGCGATTCAGCAAGGGCGGATTATTTTTATTCGACCCGCGGGTTCCTGGACAGCATCATCAATCGTATGAATGGAAAGATCTCCCGCAGAGATATTTTTAAGAACAATGAATCGGGCGATCCCATACGTCTGCTGACGCTTTCTCCGATGGGCGACACTGTGGAGGATCATACCTGCCGATATGAATATGACCGGCAGGGGAATTGGTCCAAAAGATGGGAAAGACAAGTCTCGTCGAACAGCCAGTATGGAGAGTTTTTATTCAAAGGAGATCATTATCCCGTTACGCTGACCATCCGGAGAATTGTTTACCCGGGAGGCGACGCGGTGGCTGTGGATGATTAAAACATATAATTATGAGCACTACAACCTTCAGACATTACGATCCTGTCAAATACAAGACGCCCACGGGCCCGCAGCTGCAATGTAAGGGGTGGATACAGGAAGCAGCTTTGCGTATGCTGCTCAACAACCTGGATCCCGAAGTGGCCGAACGGCCGGATGAGCTGATCGTCTATGGCG
>Ga0105241_10000519_pt1 | contig 29032 bp, 27 predicted proteins | sample KBSC64metaG_FD_80422 | JGI IMG/M metagenome (GOLD analysis project Ga0105241, IMG submission 80422) | Corn rhizosphere microbial communities from Kellogg Biological Station, Michigan, USA - KBS C6-4 metaG | ecosystem: Host-associated > Plants > Roots > Rhizosphere > Soil | place: Michigan, USA... | reverse complement strand
GGCGCGCAGCGCGCCGAGGCGTCGGCAGCCCGGGGAGCGTCACGGCGCTGGCACTTCGGCTGTCGCGCCGGCTGTTCGCACAATGCATGACGGGATGCTGAGAATGTCGACCGCAAGATTCGAATCGAGAGTCGTCCGGGTGCCGATGAATTCCCCCGGCGACGTATCCGGCGTGGCTGCGTTGTTCGACAGCGGCGACGTCGATCCCGCGCACGTCATCGCGATCATGGAGCAGACGGAAGGCGATCCCTACGCTCGCGGCTACGCGACGCTGGCGATGGAAGTGCTGCTGTCGGAGCGGCTCGGCATCTCGCGCCGGCAGGTGTTCGACACGATCCCGATGATGATGATCGGCGGCGTGGGCGGCATCATGTGCCCGCACATCATCCTGTTCGTCAGGCAGCCGGGCGGCGCTGCCGGTCGTGGAAAGCGCCTCGCGCTCGGCGTCGCCAGCTCGCGCGAGCTCAAGCCCGAGGAATACGGCACGATGATCGAGGTGGACCTCGTCGCCGAGGCGGTGCGCGTGGCGATGCGCGACGCGGGCATCGCGGACGCATCGCAGATCGAATGCGTCGAGGTCAAATGCCCGGCGATGACGCCAGCGCGCATCGCCGACGCCCAAATGCGCGGACAGAAGGTCGTCAACGCGAACCCGGTCGTCGCGTCGTCGCTTGCGAAAGGCGCATGCGCGCTCGGTGTCGCCGTTGCCACCGGCGAGGTCGACCGTGAAAAGTTGCACGACGGCGTGATCAATGTCGACAAGTCGCTTTACTCGTCGGTCGCTTCGACGTCGGCCGGTGGCGAGCAGGTGGCGTGCCGGGTGCTCGTCATCGGCAACGTGGACGGCGCGCCGGGGAAGCTCGTCGCCGCGCACGGCGTGATGCAGGACCAGCTCGACATCGCTGGCGCACGCACCGCGTTCGTGCGCGCCGGGCTCGCATTGCACGATGGCAGCGTTGCCGAGCGCGACCGCGGCCGCATCTCGGCGGTGCTCGTGAACGCGGGCGCAGATTACGTCGGCAGCGTGCGTGGCCGGCGCCACGTGCTGCACTCCGACTTCCTGTCGCCGTTCAGCGGCATCCAGGCCAAGGCGGTCGCGCATGCCGTCGTGGCGACGATCGTCGGCGACACGATGTTCCTCGCCTCGGCCGGCGCCGAGCATCAGGGTCCGCCGGGTGCCAACCTGGTGTGCGTCATCGCCGAAGCCGCGGCGTAGCGTTCGAGGCGAAACTATCATGGACGTCGAGAAGCATTTGCGATTGACGCAGGCCGGCGCGATGAAGATCATCGAGGCGGCCGTCAGGCACGCGATTGAAATGGGCAAGCCGCAGTGCATCGCTGTGGTGGACGAAGGAGGCCACCTGCTTGCGTTCACGCGCATGGATGGCGGCAAGCGGCTTAGCATCGAATCGGCCATCCGCAAGGCATCGACGGCCGCATCGAGTCGCGCGCCGACCGGGGGCATCCAGGGCGAGCTCGAATTCCGGCTTGCCCATGCGACCTCCGGGCAGCTCGTCAACCTGAAGGGCGGATTGCCGATCATCGTCGACGGCATCACGATCGGCGGCATCGGCGTCGGCTCGCAGACCGGTGAGGAAGACCTCGAAGTCGCGCAGGCGGGACTGCGCGCCATCGCGGGTGTGCGGTCCGCCTGAGCACCCCGCGGAAACGAGCGCATCGGCGACTGCTGACCTCAATGGCGAAATCCCGCGAGTGATGAAGGTCGCTGTCTTCTGTGGATCCAATCCCGGCCGGTCGGAAATCTATGGCAACGCCGCGCTGCAGCTCGGCCGCGCGCTTGCCGCGCGCAAGATCGGGCTCGTGTTCGGCGGCACCAACAAGGGGCTGATGAAAATCGTCGCTGATGCCGTGGTATCCGGCGATGGCGTCGTCCATGGCGTCATTCCGGCGGCGCTCGTCGACAAGGGCCAGCAGTATCCGCGGCTCACGCACGCCGACGTCGTCGAGACGCGGTCGCTGCGCAAGCGCCGGATGGCCGAGATCGCCGACGGATTCATCGCGATGCCTGGCGGCGTCGGCACCCTCGAGGAGCTCCTCGAAATGTGGGTCGACGCGCAACTCGAGGGTCACGGCAAGCCGCTCGGACTGCTCAATGTCGGCGGATTTTTCGACGGCCTGCTGACCTTCGTGGACACGATGATCGAGGAGCGCTTCCTGCCGCCGCAGCACAGGGACATGATCATCGCCATGCCCGATCCCGACAGCCTGCTCGAAGCATTTCGTTCGTTTGCTCCGGTCACCACGTCCAAATGGATGTGACCTGGCGCCGTCGCCGTCAAACCGATCGAGGAGAACACGCCATGTCCGTACGTGCCTTTCTGCGCAGCGCCGCCGCGGCGCTCGCCGCGCTTTGCGTCGCAACCGCCGTGCATGCCGCCGATCCGGTCAAGATCCGCTTCGTGCTGAACTGGAAATACCAGGGTCCGCAGGCGTGGTTCTTCGTCGCGCAGGACAAGGGATATTTCAAGGCCGAGGGCCTCGACGTGCAGATGGATCAGGGCGAAGGATCGGGTGCCGCCGTCACCCGGGTGGCCAGCAAGGCGTACGACATGGGGTTCGGCGACATCAACGCGCTGACGGTCTTCGCCGCGCAGCATCCCGACGACTCGCCGAAGGCCGTGTTCATGGTGTACGGCAACTCGCCGTTCTCGATCTACTCGCTGAAGGACAAGGGTTTCACGTCGCCGAAGCAGCTCGAGGGCAAGACGCTCGGCGCGCCGGTCGACGACGCGCCGTTCAAGCTCTTCCCGGCGTTCGCGAAGGCCGCGGGCATCGACGCCAGCAAGGTGAAATGGAAGCACATGCAGCCGAGCCTGCGCGAGCAGATGCTCGTGCGCGGCGAGGTCGACGCGATATCGGGATACATCAACACGGTCTGGTTCAGCTTGCGCAAGATCTACCCGAACCCGGGTGACAAGGTGAACATCATGAAGTACAGCGACTACGGGCTCGATCTGTACAGCAACGCGATCATCGTGTCGAAGGATTTCATCCAGGCGCATCCGCAGGCCGTGGCCGGCTTCCTGCGCGCGCTCGCCAAGGGCTTCCAGGACGTGCTCGCCGATCCCGGGATGGGCGTGGACGCCGCACTCAAGCGCCAGCCGCTGCTCGACCGGCGCATCGAGCTCGAGAACCTGATCGCGACGGTGAACATCGAGATGTTCTCGCCCGAATCGAAGCGCATCGGCGTCGGCGACGTCGACGACGCGCATTTGAAGAAGGGCATCGGCATCGTCGTCGACTCGTACGAGCTGAAGCGCACGCCGGCACCCGATGAAGTGTTCACGCGCCAGTTCCTGCCGGCGCGCGAGCTGCGCAACATCCACGAGCTCAAGACGCCGGAATGACGCGATGATCACGGCAAACGGCGCCGTGGCGGTCGCGGGCGCGGCCGCGAACGGCAGCGCCGGCGACGCCGACGTGTTCGTCGACGTCCGGAACGTCACGCTCAACTACAAGGTCGGCGACGACAGCTCGACGCTGGCGCTCGACCAGACCAGCATGACGCTTCGTCGCGGCGAGTTCGTCGCGATCGTCGGCCCGAGCGGCTGCGGCAAATCGTCGCTGCTGAAGCTCGCGTCGGGATTGCGCCGCCCGTCGCAGGGCGAGGTCGTCGTCGGCGGAAGCGCGGTCATGAAGCCGATCAAGATCGTCGGCATGGCCTTTCAGAATCCGACGATGCTGCCGTGGCTGCGCACGATCGACAATGTCCTCATGCCGCTGCAGATCGTCGAGCCGCACCGCAGCCAGTTCCGCGCGAAGAAGGAGGCGTATCGCGCGATGGCGCAGTCGCTTCTGAGCGAAGTGGGGCTCGGCAATTTCGCCGACAAGTATCCGTGGGAGCTCTCGGGCGGGATGCTGCAGCGGGCGTCGCTCTGCCGCGCGCTGATCCACGACCCGCGCCTGCTGCTGCTCGACGAGCCGTTCGGGGCGCTCGATGCGTTCACGCGCGAGGATCTGTGGCAGGTGCTGCAGAAGCTGTGGATGGAACGCAACCCGACGGTGATCCTCGTGACGCATGACCTGCGCGAGGCCGTCTTTCTCGCCGACACCGTGCACGTGATGAGCGCGCGTCCGGGCCGGGTGCTGACGACGCACCGCGTGAATATCCGCCGGCCGCGCACGCTGGACGATCTTTTCACCGACCAGGCATCGCAACTCGTGCACGAGCTGCGCCGCCACATCGCGCACGATCGCGCGATCTAGAAAAGCTTCCGAATGCGATCCGTTCACGAACTGGGTGCCGCCGCGGACGCGGCGGTCACGCAACCCGCAGCGTCGAAGCCCCGGCGCTTGCATTCGCGCCTCGGCAAGGGCCTGCGCGAGCTTGCCGCGCCCGACCACGTCTTTCCGCTGCTGGCGATCATCCTTTTCTTCGTGGTGTGGGAAATCGTCTGCCGCGTGTTCAGCGTGCCGGTGTTCATCCTGCCGAAGCCGAGCGAGTTTCTCGGCGTGCTGATCACGAAGTGGCCGGCCATCCTGCCCAACGCCGTTCAGACGCTGTACACGACGATCGTCGGTTTCGCGCTCGGTGTGCTCGTCGGGGCTGCGATCGGCGCCTGCATCGGACTGTCGCGCTTCGTCTACCGCGTGACGTATCCGCTGCTGATCGGCTTCTACAGCGTGCCGAAGATCGCCGTGGTCCCGATCCTCGTGATCTGGTTCGGCATCGGAACGGTGCCTGCCATCCTCACTGCGGCGATCATGTGCCTCTTCCCGGTGGTCGTGAACGTCGCCACGGGACTCGCGACCACCGAGCCCGAGCTCGAGGACGTGCTGCGCTCGCTCGGCGCAAGCAAGCTCGACATCCTGCGCCGCGTAGGTCTTCCGCGCTCGATGCCGTATTTCTTCGCGTCGCTGAAGATCGCGGTTTCGCTGGCGTTCGTCGGTACGGTCGTCGCCGAGACGGTCGCAGCCAACATCGGCATCGGCAGCATGATGATTCTCGCGAGCTCGACGTTCGACGTGCCGCTGGTGTTCGCCGGCGTGTTCCTGCTGGCGGTGCTCGGCGTCGCGATGTACGCGGTGTTCGCGCTGATCGAGCGACGCGTCACGTTCTGGGCGCGGCGCAACGCCGACGTTGCGGTGTAGCGGCGCGCGATGCGCGCGTCGATGTCCGCGCCTGGCGGGTTACGCGATGTCGCGCAGCGCGCGCACCGCCAGCCGGTAGCCGGCCGGGCCGAGGCCGGCGATCACGGCGGTCGCCACCATCGACACATACGAGCGGTGGTAATGCGGCTCGCGCCGATGGATGTTCGATATGTGCAGCTCGATGATCGGCCCCATGAACATTTTCAGCGCGTCGAGAAGGGCGATCGACGTGAATGAAAAGGCGGCGGGATTGATGATGATCGCGCGCGCCTCGTCGATGGCCTCGTGGATCCAGTCGACGAGCTGCGCTTCGCTGTTCGTCTGCCGGAATACGATCGGCTGCGCACCGGCTTCTTCGCGGCACTGCGCCTCGATCTGCGCGAGCGTCGTGGTGCCGTAGATTGACGTCTCGCGCTGGCCGAGGCGATTGAGGTTCGGCCCGTTGAGGATGTAGAGCGGCTTCGTGCCGGAGTCGGTCATGGCTTCAGTATTTTCCCTGGGATTTGCATCGGCCTCGTCGTTCAGCCCTTGTAGCCGAACATGCGCGGCAGCCACAGCGTGGTTTCGGGCACGAACGTGATCACCGCCAGGACCGCGATCGCCGCGGCGATGAACGGCACGCATTCGCGAACGATCTTCGCGAGCGGCTGCGACGTCATGTTCGCGACGATGAACAGCAGCAGGCCGAACGGCGGCGTCAGGAGGCCGATCATCACGTTCACGACCACCACCACGCCGAAATGGACGAGATCGACGCCGAGGACTTTTGCGGTCGGGATCATGATCGGAACGATCACGAGCAGGATCGTCGTGCCCTCGAGCAGACAGCCCAGCACCAGCAGGATCGCGTTGACGAGCAGCAGGAAGGCGACCTGCGTCAGGTGGAAGCCCGCGATGAAGTGCGCGACCGAGGCCGGCACGTTCTCGATGGTGACGACGTAGTTGAAGACCAGCGCCCCGGCGATCAGCATGCCGACCGACGTGGTCGCCTTCGCGCTCGACAGCAGCACGTCGTAGAGCTGGCGCAGGCTCATCGCGCGATAAATCACCGCGGCGGCAAGCAGTGCGTACGCGGCCGCCGCGGCCGCGCCCTCGGTCGGCGTCATCACGCCGCCGTAGATGCCGAACAACAGGATCACCGGCAGCAGCAGTGCCGGAAACGCTTCCAGCGCGATCCTCGGGATTTCGCGCAGGGGCACCGAGGGCTCGACCGGATAATGCCGACGCCGCGCAATCAGTCCGTTCATGACCATGAACACAATGCCCAGCATGAGGCCGGGAACCACGCCGCCGAGGAACAGGTAGCCGATCGACGTATCGGCGACGAGCGCGTACACGACCATCGGAATCGACGGCGGAATGATCGGACCGATGATCGCGGCGCTCGCGGTGATGGCGGCCGCATACGAGACCGGATAGCGGCCTTCGCGCGTCATCATGCCGATGATCACCCGCCCGATGCCCACGGCGTCGGCAATGGCGGAGCCCGACATGCCGGCGAAGATCACGTTCGTGACGACGTTGACGTGACCGAGACCGCCTCGAAAGCGGCCGACCAGCACGAGGCAGAACTTCAGCAGCCGGTCGGTGAGGCTGCCGGTGTTCATCAGGTCTGCAGCAAGGATGAACAGCGGGACCGCCAGCAGGACATAGCTGTTGTACAGGCCGTTCAGGATCTGCTCGGCTGCGGTACCGGCGTCGAGCCCGGCGCTGACCAGGTAGAAGATCGACGCGCCGATCATCGCGAGGCCGATCGGCAGGCCGAGCACCGCGAGCAGCACGAGAACGCCGATGCACAGCGTGAACGGCGACAGCGTCACCGGACGTCACCTGCCTGTTCGACGGTCGATTCGGCCGGCTCGGTGGCGCGCAGCGTGCGCCAGACGAGGCGGATGTGATTGACGATGCACGCGACCGCGAACAGCAGGTAGATCGAGTACAGCAAATCGAAGCGCATGTGCAGGTACGCCGAGTGCTCGCGTTTCATGAACACCACGTACTTCCACGTGGCCGGAAGCGACCACGCGAGCAGCACGATCAGCGCGAGGCTGGAGACGATGGTGAAGACGCGCTGGATGCGGCGCGGAACGACGCCGTAGACGATGTCGAAACGAACCTCTTCGCGGTCGGCCAGGATGAACGATGCGCTCCACAGCACGACCCATAGCCAGCACAGGACCGTGACCTCCTCGGTCCAGCCGAGCGGACGGTTCAGCACGTAGCGAAAGAAGATCTGCAGCAGGAAGCTCACGAACATCGTCGCCATCAATGCGACGGCGACGTGGTCCGCGAGCCTGCGCAGCGTGCGCCCCGGGGTCAGGCGCATGCACGCCTCACGGCGCGTTGATGCGCTGCGCGCGTGCGCCTCCCAGCCAGGCGCATTCGCGCCTCACAGCGCGTTGATGCGCTCGAGCGCGCCCTTCGGCCAGTCCTGCCCGTACTTGTCGACGTATTTCTTCTGCGCGTAGGTGCGGAAGGCATTGACGTCGGGCGTATAAACCTTCTTGCCCTGCGCCTTGAAGAACTCGACGACGTCCTTCTCCTGTCCGTTGAACTTGGTCGTGTAGTCGTCGATGGCCTTCTCGGCTGCCGCCTGGAACTTCGCCTGCACCGCGGGCGGCATCGCGTCCCACGTCTTCGCCGATACCGCCATCACGTCGTATCCGATGACGTGGCTCGTCAGCACGAACTGGGTGGTGACCTCGTAGAACTTCATCAGCTTGGAGAGCAGCAGCGGGTTGTCCTGGCCGTCGATGGCGCCCGTCTGCAGCGCCGTGTAGACCTCCGCGAACGCGACGGGCGTTGGATTCACGCCGATCGATTCGCCCAGGAACTGCCAGAATTCCCCCGGCGGCATGCGCAACTTGATGCCGGCGAGATCCTGCGGCGTGCGAATGGTCTTTTCCGGCTTCAGGTTCACATGACGGGCACCGAAGTAGACCGGCGTGATGATCTGGATGTCGAGCTTGTCGCGCGCCATTTTCACGAACTCGCGTCCGACGTCGCTGCGAAACGTCTTTTTCAAGTGCTCGGGATCGCGGAAAAGATACGCCGACGTCATCAGCGACCACGCCGGCAGCTGCTTCGAAATATCCTGCGGCGCGAGGTTGGCCATCTCGAGGTTGCCGCGCTGCAGTGCGACGAGCTCGGTGCCCTGCTTGAACAGCGTGTTGTTCCAGTACGGCTCGAACTCGAAGTTGTCCTTCATCGCCGCGGCGAAATTCTTGTACGCCTCGGCGCGCAGGTCCTGCTCGGTGAAGGCACTCGAGAATCGCAACTTCGTCTTGCCCTGCGCGAGTGTGGCGGGCACCGCGCCGGCGGCGACCAGCGAAGCACCGGCCTTGAGGAACGTGCGGCGGTCGAGTGGCGAAGCCGGATTCATGACACCTCCTGGATGAGGATCGGGCGTCTGGCCGGCCCGATCGGATTGTTGGATAATGGCCACGGTGTCGGAGAGTAGCAAGATCGTCGGAGCCTGCCAAGCATGGGGCCGGTTGCACAGGCGAGCCCGTCGCCGGCCACGCCCACGCTCTCGACTCGTCCACATCAGATCGATCAAGCGATGATTGAAACCGCAACGGGCGCCGCGACGGTCAGCGACAGGATCTACAGCCGCATCCGCAGCGACGTGATCCTGTGCCGCCTCGTGCCCGGACAGCGGCTGACACTCGACCGCATGCGCGACGTGTACGGCACGAGCATCGGCACGCTGCGCGAGGTGCTGAACCGGCTCGCCTCGGAAGGTCTCGTGGCCGCCGAGGGCGCGCGCGGTTTCGAGGTTGCGCCCACGTCGGTCGCGAACCTGCGGGAGGTGGCGGCGATTCGGCAATTGCTCGAGTGCCATGCGCTGCGCGAGTCGTTCGCGGCTGGCGACATCGAATGGGAAGGCCGCATCGTCGCCGCGCACCACAAGCTCGCGATCGTCGAAAAGCGGATGGTCGAGGGCGACCATGCCGAGAGCGACGCCTGGAAGCGCTACGACGCCGCTTTCCACAACGCGCTGATCTCGGCATGCGGATCGGCGCTGCTGCTCGAGCTGCACGCGGCGATCTACGACAAGTATCTGCGCTACCTGGTACTCGCTGACGTCTTCCGCGGCGAGATCGCCGCGGGCGAGCATCGCCGCTTGCTCGAATTCGCACTCGCGCGCGACGTCGAATCGGCGCAGCGCACGCTCACGACGCACGTGCAGGATTGCGTTGCGCATATCATCGCCAAGGGGCTCGTGCAGGCGAGCGCCTAGCTTTCGCGCCGCCGCCGGCGTCGCGTCCGCCTCCAAGTCCGGGATTCATCCGATGCGCCGATCCATCGCCACCGTTTCGATGAGCGGCACGCTGCGCGACAAGCTCGAGGCGATCGCCGCGGCGCGCTTCGACGGCTATGAGCTGTTCGAGAGCGACCTGCTGTACTACGACGCGTCGCCGGCCGAGGTCGGCGCGCTGGCGGCCGACCTCGGCCTCGCCTGCGAGCTCTACCAGCCGTTCCGCGACTTCGAAGGGTCGAGCAAGGCTGCGTTCGAGCGCAGCCTCGAGCGTGCCGAGCGCAAGTTCGACGTGATGCATGCGCTCGGATGCCGGCTGATGCTCGTCTGCTCGAACACGCGCGCCGATGTGATCGCCGACGAAGCGCTGATGGCCGAGCAGCTCCACGCACTGGCCGAGCGCGCGGCGCGGCGGAACCTGCGCATCGGCTACGAGGCGCTCGCATGGGGCCGCGTGGTCAACCGCTTCGGACAGGCGTGGTCGATCGTCCAACGGGCGAACCACCCGCACCTCGGGCTGATCCTCGACAGCTTTCACACGCTGTCGCTGCGCGACGATCCGGCCGGCATCGCGAACATTCCCGGCGAGCGGATCTTCTTCGTGCAAATGGCCGATGCGCCGTGGCTGACGCTCGACGTCACGAACTGGGCGCGGCATCACCGCAACTTTCCGGGCCAGGGGCAGCTCGACGTCGTGCGCTTCTTCGAGCAGGCGCTGCTCGCCGGCTACAGCGGGCCGCTGTCGCTCGAGATCTTCAACGACGTGTTCCGCCAGACGCCGAACCGGCGCACGGCCACCGACGCCATGCGCTCGCTGCTGTTCCTGGAAAGCGAAGTGCGCAAGCGCCTGCAAGTCGATGCCACGGGCGCGGCCGCAGCGCTGGCGAAACGTGCGCTCGCGCGGATCGACCTCTTCGATGCGCCGGCGCCCGCGCATTTCTCCGGGGTTGCGTTCCTCGAGTTCGCCGTCGACGAAGCCGCTGCCGCAGCGCTCGCCGCATGGTTCGAGAGACTCGGGTTCAGCCGCGCCGGCAAGCATCGTTCGAAGGACGTGACGCTTTACCGGCAGGGCGAGGTCAACGTGATCCTCAACGCCGATCCGGCGTTGCCCGCGCGCGATTTCTTCGCCGCCCGCGGCCCGTCGGTATGCGCGCTCGGCCTGTGGACCGACGATCCGGTGCGTGCTCAAAACCGCGCGACCGCCTTGCAGAGCGCGCGCGCCGAGGGTCGCGTCGGACCGAGCGAGGTGCCGATCCCGGCCATCGTCGCGCCGGGGCGCACCGTCATCTATTTCGTCGACGAGGCGCTCGCGCCCGATCGCCTGTTCGAAATCGACTTCGATCTCGACGCGACCGAGCGGGATCCGGCAGGACCCGTGCGGCGCGTCGATCATGTCGCGTTCGGCCTGCCGCTCGGCGAGCTCGACACGTGGGTGCTGTTCTGTCGCGCCGTGCTGGGCATGGAGGTCGGCGACAGCCTCGAGCTCGCCGATCCGTTCGGCCTCATCCGCAGCGCCGGCGTCGCCACGCCCGACCGGCGGCTGCGTTTCGTCCTCAACGTATCGCTGAGCGAAAAGACCGGCACCGCGCGTACCGTCAGCGCGACGGGCGGAAGCGCCACCGTGCATCACGTGGGTGTCGCGGTCGACGACGCGCTGGCCGCAGCCGAAACGCTGCAGCGATCGGGCATGCCGCTCGTGCAGGTGTCGCCCAACTACTACGACGATCTCGCCACGCGCAGCGATCTCGACGCGGCGACGCTCGACGCGATGCGGCGCACGTCGGTTCTCTACGATCGCGCGGGCGGCGGCGAATATCTGCACGGGTACACGCCCGCGTTCGCCGAGCGGTTCTTCGTCGAGATCGTCGAGCGGCGCGGCGGATACGACGCGTACGGCGCGCTCAATGCGCCGGCGCGCATGGTCTCGCAGGCGCAGTCGTCGCGACGCTCGTGAGCGGCGCAACGCGATCGCACGCGAGCGCCGCATGAACCGCATTCGCATCGTCGACTCGCACACCGCCGGCGAGCCGACACGCGTGATCGTCGACGGCGGCCCGGATCTGGGTGGCGGCTCGCTCGCCGAGCGCCGCGAGCGCTTTCGAACCGCGCACGATCACTATCGCCGCGGCATCGTCACCGAGCCGCGGGGCGCTGACGCCGTCGTCGGTGCGCTGCTCTGTGCGCCGGTCGATCCGGCGTGCGCGACGGGCGTGATCTTCTTCAACAACGTCGGCTGCATCGGCATGTGCGGGCACGGCACGATCGGGCTTGCGGTGACGCTCGCGCATCTTGGCCGCATCGCACCCGGCGCGCACCGCATCGAAACCCCCGTCGGCGTGGTGCGCGTCGAGTTGCACGACCGCCACCGGGTGACGCTCGACAACGTGCCGAGCTATCGGCACGCGGCGAACGTCGGCGTGCCGGTCGCGGGGTTCGGCACGGTGACGGGCGACGTCGCCTGGGGCGGCAACTGGTTCTTCATCGTCGAATCGCCGGGTCTCGATATCGCCGTGTCGAACATCGGGCGCCTCACGGCGTTCGCCCGGGCGCTGCGTGCGGGCCTCGCCGCGGAGGGCATCCGCGCGGCCGGCGGCGCCGAGATCGACCACGTCGAGGTGTACACCCCGTTGCCGACGACGGCGCGCGGCGGCCGCAACTTCGTGCTGTGTCCGGGCAACGCCTACGATCGTTCGCCCTGCGGGACGGGCACGAGCGCGAAGCTTGCCTGTCTGCACGCGGACGGCGCGCTGCGTCCTGGCGACACATGGCGCCAGGAAAGCGTCACCGGGAGCGTGTTCGAAGCGTCGTTCACGCTCGACGGCGACGCGCCCGGCCGCATCGTGCCGCGGATCACCGGAAGCGCGTACGTCACCGGCGAATCGGCGCTCGTGTTCGACGAGGACGATCCGCTGTGCTGCGGCCTGCCGCAGCACGACGCGTCGTAAGTCCTCGCCGTTTTTCGACGCGCCGAAAATCTACGAAGGCACGCGCGGCGCTCGCGTGACGCGCATCCGCGTGTGCTCCGCCTCGCCTGCGGCTTCCGCGGCAAGCGAGCCGATTTCGCAGCGGTGGAATCCGAGATCGCGCAGCGTGCGGTCGTCGAGCGCCTGCAGCGCATGATAGATCGAGCGCGATTGGTGCCGGCGCCGGTAGCGCTCCCATAGCCCGCCGATCGATTCACCCAACGTACGCGCCGCGCGACGGAGGAAGGCTGCCATGACGGCCGCGCGACGCGCTCGAGCCGCCTGGAACACCTCGTAACTCGTCGACCATCCGAACATCGGCTCGTCCGGACTCGCGACGTAATCGTCGCCCGACTCGAACAGGATTTCCCATCGCGGCGGCGCGAATCGCCCCCCCGTACGCGGCACCGGTCCGCAGCTCGCGTCGTTGACCGCCGGCGACGCGGTCCATTGCATCGGTGCCGGCGTGCTGTTTGCCGCGGTGTCGCGGCTTTCGTCTTGCACCCGGACCGTGCTGCGTTCATGCGGGTCAGCGGTTTCGCCGGTCAGCGAGCGGATCGGGTCAACTCCGAAGTAAATCACGGCCGTTCCTTTCGACAGGATCGATTGGCGCGTTGGCATGTTTTCGCCGGGAAGTGCCGGCCGGGATCGGCTGCCGCTTCCTTGCGCCAGCTCCCTTGCTGCGGGAGTTCGATGAAGTCTAGCGAGCGGATGCGGCACGCATGTTTCACGACGGCGACCGTTTTGTTTCCTGTGTAGCAAGGCGACCCGCGGTGCCCGGAATGCCCGTTGCTCCCGGAATTGTTTCGTTTGTTTCACCCGCCGGTCGCGGGGCGCGCGCGCCCTCAATTCCCTTTATGCTGTCGCAACCGAGCCGACCGGTTCCTGACAGGAATGAGCCCGAACACGACGATCCTGGTGGTCGACGACGAGCCCGGCGTGCGCGACGTGCTGAAGGATTACTTCGTCGCACACGGCTATGCGGTCGTCGAAGCGGAAAGCGCCGGTGCCGCGAAGGCACTCGCGGCGCAACGCGCGATCGACATCGCGCTCGTCGACATAAACATGCCCGGCGAAGACGGCCTGAGCCTAGCGCGCCACTTGCGCGAGCGTTATGCGAAGGTCGCGATCATCATGCTGACGTCCGCATCGACAGTAATCGACCGGATCGTGGGCCTCGAGATGGGCGCCGACGATTACGTGCCGAAGCCGTTCGACCCACGCGAGCTGATGGCGCGCGTCAAGAGCGTGCTGCGCCGCACGTCGGCCGCGAGCCGCGCGGACATCGGCGCCGCGCGGGTGCGCATCGGGCGCTGCGTGCTCGATATAGGCGCGCATCGGCTGAGCGATGAGCACGGCGCGGAAGTGGCGATGTCGCCGCTCGAGTTCGATCTGCTGAAGGCTTTTGCCGAGCATCCGAACCGCGCGCTGTCGCGCGAGCGAATCCTGAATCTCAACGACAAGCGCGACTGGGACCCGTTCGACCGCAGCGTCGACCTGCGGATCATGCGGCTGCGCAAGAAGGTCGAGCCCGACCCCGAGCAGCCGCGGTTCATCCGCACGATACGCAACGAAGGCTACATCTTCGTCCCCGATGGAAGTTGAGGCCACGATGAACCGGCGATGGCTCGTATTCCCGCGCCTTCGGCGCTGCCTGCGCATGCTCGCGTGCGGCGCGCTTCTCCTGTCGTTGTGCGCCTGCATGGGCCAGCCCGAAACCGCACTGCGCATCGGCACGAACGTGTGGATAGGAAGCGAGCCGCTTTATCTCGCGCGCGACCTTGGCCGCCTCGATTCCGATCATGTTCAGCTCGTCGAATATCCGTCGGCGAGCGAAGTGCTGCGAGCCTTTCGCAACCAGGCGATCGACGGCATGGTGATCAGCCTCGACGAATTGATCGGACTGGCCGCCGACGGGCTGCAGCCGCGCATCGTCCTCGTCGTCGATGTGTCGAACGGTGCCGACGTCGTCGTCGGCCGCGCGGGAATGCGCTCGATGCACGATCTCAAGGGCAGATCGGTCGCGGTGGAGAGCGGCGCGCTCGGCGCATTCGTGCTGAGTCGCGCGCTCGCGCTGAACGGCATGCAGGCGAGCGACGTCAATGTCGTGCATCTCGAGTCGAACGAGCATCCGGGCGCATTCGACAAAGGGCAGGTCGACGCCGCCGTCACGTTCGATCCTTACCGCGCGCAGCTGCTGGCGGCGGGCGCTTCGACGCTCTTCGACAGCACGCAGATTCCGGGCGAGATCGTCGACCTCCTCGCCGTGCGCGCCCCGGTGGTCGAGGGGCACCCGAAGACGATCCAGGCGCTGCTCGCGGGCTGGTTCGCGGCACTCGATTACATGAAGCGCGAGCCGGCCGACGCCGCGCAGCGGATGGGCATCCGCCAGCAGACGAGCGGACAGCAGTTCCTCGAGGCGCAAAAGGGCCTTCACATTCCGACGCGCGAGGAGAACCTGCGCATGCTCGGCGGGCCGAAGCCCGAGCTGGCGGCCGCGGGTCGGCGGCTGATGGGCATCATGCTCGATGCGAAATTGCTGCGCGCGGACGTCGACATCCAAAGCGTTCTCGCGCCGCAGCCTTTGCTCGACCTCCCGCGATGAAGCTGCCGGTTCCCGTGTCGCTCAAGGTCACGGTGCCGCTGCTCCTGCTCGCGTTCGCGGCGACGCTCAGTGCAGTGAACCTCGTCTACCACGTGCCGCAGGCCGAGCGCGGCGCGGAGGAGGAGAGCCGCACGCGGCTCGCGCAGGAGATGTCGCGATTGCAGAGCACGCTCGAATACCTGCTGCTGAAGGGCGACTCGGAAGCGGCGCAGCACGAAATCGCGGTGCTTTCGCACAATCACGACGTTCTGCTTGCGGCGCTGACCGACGAACGCGACATGATCATCGCCGCCACGCGGCGCGCCTGGCTCGGGCACCAGATCGAGGACGTGTCGCCGCAGTTCGACGCCGATCAGGCGGCTCGCGCCATTCGCGAGCGGCGCGCGGGCATCGCCATCGGTCTCAACGGAGATGTCCTGCTCGGGCATGCGGGCATCCTCATGGGCAGCGAGCGCGACGAGCTGCGCCCGTCGCGCACGGGCAGCCTGTTCCTCGCCTACGACCTGAAGCGATACAAGGCCGAGGCGCGCGCGCAGGTCGTTCAGCAGTCGCTCTACTGGGCGGGCTGGGTGACCGCCCTCGCGCTGGCGCTCTGGCTCGTGTTCCACTTCCTGCTGACGCGGCGCACCGCGCGCCTCGTGGACGCGGCGGAGCAGCTCGCGGCCGGCAATCTCGCGGCACGCAGCGGCCTCGGCGGAAAGGACGAGCTCGGCCGGCTGAGCCGCGCGTTCGACATCATGGCGCGCAAGGTCGCAGGGACGCAGACGCGGCTGCGGGAAGACATTGCGGCGCGCGAGCGCGTGCAGCGCGAGCTCGAGATGTCGGAGGCGAGCTACCGTGCGATCTTCGACGCGTCCGAGGACGCGATCTTCGTGCACGACATCGACACGGGTGCCATCGTCGACGTCAATCCGAAGGCGTGCGCGGCGTTCGGCTACGAGCGAGACGAATTCCGGCGCCTCGAGATAGGCACACTCGGCACCGGCGAGCATCCGTACGCGCAGAAGGACGCGATGGCGCTGATCGCCCGCGCGCGCGCCGGCGAGCAGTTGCGTGTCGAATGGCGTGGGAGGGGCAGCACCGGCAGGCTGCGCTGGTACGACGTCTTCTCGCGCCGCGTCACCATCGGAGGCCACGACCGCATCCTTTCGCTCGCCCGCGACATCACCGATCGCAAGAGCGCCGAGGCCGCGCTTCGCGCCAGCGAAGAGCAGTACCACGCGATGTTCAACGCGTCGATCGACGGCCTCGCGCTGTGGAATGCGGCGGGCGAGGTCGTGGACATCAATCCCGCGCTATGGCGCATGTACGGCCATACCGATGCCCAATTCCGGGCGATGTCCACGCAGGACTGGCCGCGGCCTTCGTATCAGCCCGAGTTCCTGCGCGTCGTCGCGTCCGGCGAATCGCTGCACTCGGAAGTGACCGAGACGCGGAAGGACGGATCGGCGCTGCAGCTCGAGGTGCACGGCATTCCGATGCAGTATCAGGGGCGGCCGCACGTGTTGACCATCGCGCGCGACATCACCGGCAAGAAGCGCGCCGAGGAAGAGCTCGCGCGCCAGCGCGAATCGCTGTACCAGCGCGAGAAGCTCGCCGCACTCGGTTCGCTGCTCGCCGGCGTCGCGCACGAGCTCAACAACCCGCTGTCGGTCGTCGTCGCACGCGCGGTGCTGCTCGAGGAGCAGGGGGACGCGGCAACCCAGTCCGCGGCGCTCAAGATCCGGACGGCGGCCGAGCGCTGCGCGCGCATCGTGCGCACGTTCCTCGCCATGGCGAGGCAGCAGCAGCCCGAGCGCGGTCCGGTGGCCGTCAACGAGGTCATCACGGCCGCGCTCGACATGACCGGTTATGCGATCCGCACGAGCGGCATCGAGGTGTCGCTCGCGCTCGCGTCCGATCTGCCGCTCATCCTCGCCGACGCGGATCAGTTGCACCAGGTGCTGCTCAATCTGATCATCAACGCGCAGCAGTCGTTGCAGGAGCATCCGGCGCCGCGGCGCATCAGCGTGACGAGCTCGATCGATGCGGGCGCCGGCACGCTGCGCATCGCCGTGGCGGACAACGGCCCGGGCATCGATCCAAGGCATCGGGCGCGGATATTCGATCCCTATTTCACCACGAAGCCCACCGGTATGGGCACGGGCGTCGGGCTCGCGGTGAGCCTCGGTATCGTCGAATCCCATGGAGGTGAGCTATGTGTCGCTTGCCCCAGGGAAGGCGGCGCGATCTTCACGATCACGCTGCCCGTGCGACCGGTGGAGCCCGGCGACGCGACGATGACCGCCGTGCCTGCCGCGAGCCCGCGGCGGCGCTCGGTGCTCGTCGTCGACGACGAAGCGGAGATACGCGAGTCGCTCGCCGAGATCCTTTGCGGCGCGCGGCATCGCGTCGTGACGGCAAGCTCGGGACGCGAAGCGCTGGAGCGGATGGCCGCCGAGTACTACGACGTCATCCTGACCGACGTGCGGATGCCCGATCTCGACGGGCGCGCGCTTTACGCGCAGATCGAGCAGCGCTGGCCACGCCAGGCAGCGCGCGTGGTTTTCGTCACCGGCGACACGCTCGCATCCGAGCTGCGCGATTTCGTCCGCAACAGCGGGCGTCTCGTCATCGAAAAACCGTTTCTGCCTTCCGAGGTGCGACGGATCGTGGCGGAGCTCACGGCGGCCGCCGAGCTTCCCCGGCCGCATTGATGCCCACCCGGGTTGCCGTCCTGGCTTTCGAGCACTACGGAAACAAACGAAACAACACGCGGGGCGCGCCGACGCATTGCTGCAACAGCCCGGCACTAGACTGCACTGATCGTAACGTGCAGGAGATCGAACGTGACCTTCGATGGAAACAGGACGCCACGTGCCGCACTGGGCCTGATCGGCATGGCCATGGCCGCGATCACGATGGGGGCGCTGGTCGTGCTGCCCGCGGCACTCGAGGCCGCGGGCGGTGAAGTCAGCGTCGTGACGACGGACGGCATGGCGGCGTACAACGTTGCCGCAGGTGCGGGCAACGTGCGCGAGGAAGATTTCGACGCCCGCGTGTCGCGGGGTTTGAACTGCAATTTCACCAAGGACCGATCATGAACTACGAGGGAAGCTGCTTCTGTGGTGCCGTCGGAATTGCCGTGTCGGGCGAGCCGGTGGCCGAAGGCTATTGTCATTGCGCGTCGTGCCGCAGCTGGTCTGCCGCGCCGCTCAACGCATTCACGCTGTGGAAGCCCGACGCGGTCAGGTTCACGCGCGGGGAGAGGAACGTGGGTGTCTTTCGCAAGACGGACCGCAGCCACCGCAAGTTTTGCAGGACGTGCGGCGGGCACCTGCTGACCGACCACCCGCTGTGGGGACTCGTCGATGTGTATGCGGCAACGATCCCGGCGCACCGCCACCGGCCCGCACTGCACGTGAACTACGCCGAGAGCGTGCTGCGCATCAGGGACGGCCTGCCGAAGATGAAGGACCTGCCGAAGGAAATGGGCGGGTCGGGCGAAACGGTTCCGGAATAGCGCGAGACGCGTCGCTCGCCCGGGTGCGCAGCACGGCACGCGGCGTAGCCGCGCACCGCGATTCGATCAGCCGCGATCGAATGGATGCCCGTTCGACGCGGCAATCATCGCCGCCGCGTCGCCGTACGTGCTTCCCGGCGCGAGTCCAAGAAGCACGCAGGTCGCGCCGGGCAGACTGAACGCGCAACCATGAACGTTGCGCGCGCTCGCCTCGATGGCGGCCCGGTCGCGTCCATCGAGTGCGTTGAGGAACAGGTCGCGCAGCGCGGGGGATGGCTGGCCCCAGGTGACGGCGGGGATGTGGAACATCGGTTCTCCTTCGCCCGATGCGATGGCCGCATCGGAGGGGGGTGGCGCGGCGGACGCCGCCGTGTCGGATGCGTTCGGAACGTCGCCAGCGTCACGGGCATCTTGTATCTGTTCTACGCGGGCGGCATGCCTTTCGTCAAGCAATAGTCGCTCAAAGGCCATCTTCGCCGCTGGCCGCCAGTCCTTGCAGATTTCCGCGCAGCCGCTCCTCGTCGAGGTCGAGGTCGCGCTCGACGCGCCGGCGGATCGCGTCGCTCACCTCGCCGCTTCGCAGCAGCTCGTTCAGCCGCTTGCGTTGCGCCGCGACGAGGGCGAGCTCGAGTCGATGCATGCTCGCCGATGCGGCGAAGCGCTCGCCGTCGCGCTCGCGTTCGCCCTCGAGCTGCGCGATGCGCAACTGCTCGCGCTCACGCCACGGTGCGATGACCTCCTCCGGCAGCGCGTGCGTCTTCGCTGCCGCGTCGAGCTCGGCCAGCGCCGCGCGCGCCGCCTCCATCCGCGCGTAAATCTCGCGCTCCTTGCGCCGGCGCACCTCCGCGAGGCCGAGCTTGTCCAGCCGCAGCTTCTTCAACACCCATGGCAGCGTGAGTCCCTGCGCCACCAGCGTGACGACGATCACGACGAACGTGAGCACGAGAACCGCATCGCGTCGCGGAAAAGCGACGTCGCTTGCGATCGCGATAGGCACGCTGAGCGCGGCGGCAAGGCTGACGACACCACGCACGCCGGTGAACGCGATCACGAACGGCATGCGCCAGTTCGGCGCGGGATCGCGCGCGGCGATGCGGGGGAAGAGCCAGCGTGGCACGTACGTCGCCGGAAACACCCAGAGGAACCGGACGACGATCACCACCGCGCTCACCAGCACGCCGTTGACGACCAGGTGCGTGAGCGTCGCGGCGTCGAGACCCGCGGCAACCGTGCGCGCCTGCAGTCCGGTCAGCAGGAAGATCGTCCCGGTGATCACCGTGTTGACGACGTCCCAGAAAAACAAGGCCTGCAGCCGCGTGTTCGACCGGATCAGCGCCACGCCTGCGGAACCCACGTACAGACCCGAGACGACCGTCGCCAGCACGCCGGATCCACCGAGGGCATGCGGCGGCCAGAAGGCGACGAACGGCGTCAGCAGCGACAACAGCACCTCGAGCCGCGGCTCCGCCGCGAAATGACGCAAGCGCAGGATCACGTAGCCGACAACGAATCCCCACGCCGTCTCGGCCACCAGCACGAGCGCGAAATCGACAACGGCTTCGGGAAGCGAAAAGCGTCCCGTGAACACCGTGGTGAGTGCCAGGTTGAAAAGGATCAGCGCCGTCGCATCGTTGACGAGTCCTTCGCCTTCGAGGACTGCGATGATGCGACGCGGAATGCTGAGCCGCTCGGCGACGGCGAGCGGCGCGACGACGTCCGGCGGCGAGACGATCGCGCCGAGCATGAACGCGACGCCAAGCGGGAACCCGAGCAGCCAATGCGCAGCGCCCGCGACCGCGATCGTCGTGACGATCACGCAGCCGAACGCGAGCAGCAGGATGGGCCGCAGATTCGCGCGAAATGCCTGCCAGCTCATCGTGAATGCCGCGAAGTAGATGAGCGGGGGCAGCAGCACGAGCAGCACGACGTCCGGCTGCAGCGTGATCGACGGCACCCACGGCATCAGCGCGAGCGCGATGCCGGCGACCACCAGCAGGATCGGCGGCGGCAGGTGCAGCCGCGCCGCGATCCAGGCGACGGCTCCAACGATGGCGAGCAGCGCCGCGACGGTGTACAGGATTTCGGTCACAAGAATCGCGCGCCTTGCGACCCGCGCGCTGACGCGCATGCCGCGTCAGCGCGCGCACGGTGGCGCCGCGAACGCGGCAAGCGTGCGCGGAACGCGATCGGCTGGCGCTTCCGGACGACTACGCCGATTTCTTCGCGGATTTCTTCTTCGCCGCGGATTTCCTGCTCGCCGATTTCCTCGACGCGGACTTCCTTGGTGCGGCTTTCTTCGACGCGGATTTCTTCGCGGCCGATTTGCGCGCGGGCGACTTCCTGGACGCGGACTTCTTCGACGCGGACTTCTTCGACGCGGACTTCTTCGATGCGGACTTCTTCGATGCGGACTTCTTCGATGCGGATTTCTTCGACGCGGATTTCTTCGACGCGGATTTCTTCGACGCGGACTTCTTCGGTGGAACCTTCGCGCCTGCGCGGCGCGCTTCGGACAACCCGATGGCGATCGCCTGCTTGCGGCTCTTGACCTTCCTGCCCGAGCCGCCGCTGCGCAGCGTGCCTTCCTTGCGTTCGTGCATGACTTTCCTGACCTTCGCCTGCGCCTTCTTTCCGTATTTCGCCATGTCGCTCCTCCGTTGGGCCGGGATGTCGCCTGACATTTTGCACCAACCGCGATACCGGGTAACCTGCGGCGGTCTTCCCGATTCGCAGACGCCATGAACACCGCCCACGATGCCTTCATCGCCGCGCGCGATTTCCTGCTCGCGCACCGCACCGACTACGACACCGCGATCCGCGATTTCCGCTGGCCCGCGCTCACGCAGTTCAACTGGGCGCTCGACTACTTCGACGTGATGGCGGCGGGCAACGATGAGCCTGCGCTGTGGATCGTGAGCGACGATGGAAGCGAGCGCAAGCGATCGTTTCGCGAGATGTCCGAACGCTCGTCGCAGGTGGCCAACCATCTGCGCGCGCTCGGCGTGCAGCGAGGCGATCGCATCCTGCTGATGCTCGGCAACGAAGTCGCATTATGGGAAACGATGCTGGCCGCGATGAAGCTCGGCGCCGTCGTCATTCCCGCCACCGCGCTGCTCACCGCAGCCGACCTTCGCGACCGGGTCGTGCGCGGACGGGTGCGCCACGTCGTAGCCGCGAGCGCGCATACGCAGAAGTTCGCGGAAGTCGATGGCGATTACACGCGCATCTGCGTCGGCGCCCGTTGCGAAGGGTGGGTGAACCACGACGAGGCCGATGTGTTCGCGCGACGGTTCACGCCGGACGCACCGACGCTCGCAACCGATCCGATGCTGCTCTACTTCACCTCCGGCACGACGTCGAAACCCAAGCTCGTGCTGCATACCCACCAGAGTTATCCGGTGGGCCATCTGTCGACGATGTACTGGATCGGGTTGCAGCCGGGGGACGTGCATCTCAACATTTCGTCGCCCGGCTGGGCCAAGCATTCGTGGAGCTGCGTTTTCGCGCCGTGGAACGCCGGCGCTTGCGTATTCATCTACAACGCGGCGCGCTTCGATGCACGCGGGCTGCTCGCGGCCCTCGAACGCTGCGCGGTGACCACACTTTGCGCACCGCCGACGGTCTGGCGCCTGCTGATCCAGGAAGACCTCGCAGCTCATCGCGGCCGGCTGCGCATTCGCGAGCTCGCGGGAGCCGGCGAGCCGCTGAACCCCGAAATCATCGAGCAGGTGCGCCATGCGTGGGGGATCACGTTGCGCGATGGTTACGGACAGACGGAAACCACGGCGCTGCTCGGCAACTCGCCGGGCCAGCCGCTGAAGCCGGGCTCGATGGGCCGCCCGCTACCCGGCTACCGCATCGCACTGCTCGACGCCGACGGTCGCGAGGCGGCGGACGGCGAAGTATGCATCGACCTCGCCGCGCATCCGCTGGGGTTGATGCGCGGCTACGAGGACAGCGAGCAGGCGACGGCGCAGTCGATGCGCAACGGCTATTACCACACCGGCGACACCGCGGCCCGCGACGCGGACGGCTACGTGACGTTCGTCGGACGCGCCGACGACGTGTTCAAGTCGTCCGATTATCGGATCAGCCCGTTCGAGCTCGAAAGCGTGCTCCTCGAGCACGCATGCGTGACCGAAGTCGCCGTGGTGCCGAGTCCCGACGCGCTGCGTCTCGCGATTCCGAAGGCGTATGTGACGCTCTCGGCGGGAAGCGAGCCGAACCGCGAGCTGGCGCGCGACATTCTCGCCTTCGCGCGCCATGCGCTCGCACCTTACAAACGCGTTCGACGCATCGAGTTCGTCACCGAATTGCCGAAGACGCTGTCGGGGAAGATCCGGCGCGTCGAGCTGCGCAAGGCCGAAGCCTTGCGCCGCGAGCGGGACGTGCGCGTGCCGGACGAGTACTTCGAGGAAGATTTTCCGGATCTCAAGCGCGGATGACGTTGCGCGCATGCGTTCGCGTGCCGCGACGTGTCGCACGCCAGGTACGCGCCGGTCCCACACCGCGGTGAAATGCTTCGCGTGCAGCAATTTGTCGCACGCGAAGTACGCGCCGGTCCGACACCGCGGTGAAATGGTGGCGCGCGCGGATGCCACATTTGCCGACCGCACGCGCGGCTTATCGGACGCTTTCCTACAACCGTCGCGATCCGCGTGAGGGTGCCGCAATCATCGTCGACGATGGCATGCGCGATGCTCGTTTCCACTGCGCCAGTCGCGCGCGCATTGCGCGCACCGATCAACGCAACCTTGTGGAGGCAGCATGGAGCATTGGCATTTGAAGGCCCTCGTTGCAGCGCTCTCGCTCGGCGCCGTCGCGGCGGGCGCACAGCCCGCGGCGACCGTCGACTCGAGCGGCGGTGTCGTCACCACCGCGCCGTCGAGCGGCGTCGATGCGAACGGCAATCCGATCCTCGCCCCCGGCACGGCGAACAGCACGCGCGAATGCACCGGTCTTACCGGAGACGCGATGACGGCGTGCATCCAGGCGCAACAGTCGGGGAGCATGGTGTCCCCCGACACCGGCGTGCTGCCTTCGCGGCGATCCGGCATGACGCGCGGCGGCGGAACGGGTACGGGCCCGGGCCCGGGCAACAGCAGCGGGGCCACGGGAAATACGGGACCCGCGGGCACGACGGGTAGCACGTCCGGCGCCGCGGGCGCCGCTGGCGCGGGCGGCATGGGCAACGGCGGCAACGCCGCCGCGGCCGGGAACGCAGGTACTGCCGGTACGGCCGGCGGTACGGCAGGGGGTACCGCAGGTGGTGCGGCAGGCGCGGGCGCCGGTACAGGGGCCGGTGCGGGCGCGGGTGCCGGGACCGGCGCGGGTGCAGGCGCCGCAGGCGGCGCCTCAGGTGGTGCCGCGGGCGGCGCGTCCGGTGGCGCGGCGGGTGGCGCTGGCGGAGGGACCGGTGGCGGCGGCTGATCGCTGATCAAGGCCGGGCAAGGGGACACGAGGCAGCGCCAGGTCGCTGCCTCGTTGCATTCCGGCGTACGCGCACAGCATCCGTTCGGCGTGCGAGCTAGCGCATCGTGACCGGCGCGGCCGCGGCGACGTGGCACGATGTGCGCGTGAAAGCAACGACGATCCGCGCGCTCCGCGCGCGCGAAATCCTCGATTCGCGCGGCCGCCCGACCGTCGAGGTCGACGCGGTGCTGGACGACGGAAGCGTCGGCCGCGCCAGCGTGCCGTCGGGTGCTTCGACCGGCGCTGCCGAAGCGCACGAGTTGCGCGACGGCGACCCTTCGCGTTACGCGGGGCTGGGCGTGTTGCGTGCCGTTGCCAATGTCAACACGGAGATCGACCGCGCGCTGCACGGCTTTGACGGCGCCGACCAGGCATCGGTCGATGCGCGCTTGCGCGATCTCGACGGCACGTCCGGGCTGCGCCGGCTCGGCGCGAATGCGACGCTCGGCGTGTCGCTCGCCGTGTGCCGCGCGACCGCGCTCGCGCGCGGGCAGCCACTGTACGAGCGCATCGCCGATCTCGCGCATGCGCAACCCGTGCTGCCGCTGCCGATGACCAACATCCTGAGCGGCGGGCGGCACGCCGCCGGCGGCATGGACGTGCAGGATTTTCTCGTCGTGCCGCTGCGCGAGATGTCGATCGGCGAGGCGATTCACGCGATTGCGCGCGTGCGCACTGCGGCAAGCGACGTGCTGCGCAAGCGCGGACTGCCGACCCTCCTCGCCGACGAAGGCGGGCTCGGCCCCGGTTGCCCGACGTCGCACGCGGCGCTCGAATTGATGGTCGAGTCGATCGAGCAGGCGGGTCTTGCACCCGGTGTCGACATGGCGATTGCCGTCGACGTCGCCGCCAGCGAGTTGATCGAAGCCGACGGCCGCTATCGCCTGGCGCGTGAAGGCCGCGCATGCACGCATGAGGCGATGGTCGACATGATCGAAGGCTGGGTGCGCGAGTTTCCGCTCGTGTCGATCGAGGACGCGCTCGCCGAGGACGACTGGACCGGCTGGACAATGCTGACGCGGCGTCTCGGCGGCACACTGCAACTCGTCGGCGACGACCTCTTCGCGACGAACCCGTCGCGCGTCGCGCGCGGCATCGACGGCGGCATCGCTAACGCCGTGCTCGTCAAGATGAACCAGAACGGCACGCTGAGCGGCACGCTCGACGTGATCGCGCAGGCGAAGCGCGCCGGCTACGCAACGATCGTCTCGGCCCGTTCCGGTGAAACGGAAGATGCGTTCATGTCCGACCTTGCGGTGGGCGCCGCGGCCGGCCAGATCAAGATCGGGTCGCTGCGCACGTCGAACACCGTCGCCAAGTACAACGAGCTGCTGCGCATCGCCGAGCGCTCGGGCGCGCATTACGCAGGTGCCGCCGCGCTCGCCCCCGGTCGGCGTCGATGACATCGCCCCCGACGCCCGACGCGTGCCTGGTCGACTTCGTGCGCAGCCTCGGCGTCGCCGGCCACACCGAAACGCCGGTCTTCACGCCGCTCGAAGGCGGTGTCTCATCGGATATCTGGCGGGTCGACCTCGCGCGACGGTCGATCTGCATCAAGCGCGCGTTGCCAAGGCTCAAGGTCGCACAAGCGTGGACGGCGCCGATCGAGCGCAATCGCTACGAATGGGCGTGGATCGAGTTCGCGGCCGTGCACTGTCCCGGTTGCGTGCCCGAGCCGATCGCGAGCGACCCCGTTCACGGCATCTTCGCGATGGCATATCTCGATCCCGGCCGCTACCCGGTCTGGAAGCGCCGGCTGCTCGACGGCATTGCGGAGCCGCGTGTCGCCGCCGACGTGGCGACCTGCGTCGCACGCCTGCACGCGGCAAGCGCCGGCGACACCGACGTCGCGCGCCGCTTCGCCACCGACGCGATCTTCCATGCGATCCGCCTCGAACCCTATCTGCTCGCAACCGCGGCGCGGCATCCGGGGCTCGCGGCATCGCTTCATGCGCTCGTGGCGCGGACCGCGCAAACGCGTCTCGCCCTCGTGCACGGCGACGTCAGTCCGAAGAACATCCTGCTCGGGCCTCGAGGCACGGTCTTCCTCGATGCCGAATGCGCGTGGTACGGCGATCCCGCGTTCGACGCGGCATTCTGCCTCAATCACTTCCTGCTGAAATGCATCGCACGCCCCGCGTCGGCCGACGATTACCTCGCCTGCTTCCAGGCGTTCGCGCACGCCTATATCGCGGGCGCTACGTGGGAACCCCGTGCCGCGATCGAACCGCGCATCGCCAGCCTGCTTCCCGCGCTGCTGCTCGCGCGCATCGACGGCAAGTCGCCGGTCGAATACATCCGGCAGGAACGCGACCGGCAACGCGTGCGCGACGTGGCGTGTCCGCTGATCGAGCGGGCGCCATCGCGCGTTGCCGACGTCGCCACCGCCTGGCACCGTATGATGGCCGCGGCGTAATGCGCTGCTGGTTTGGAGCGTTCGCCGCTTCCGGTATACGATCCGGTACGCTTCGCGCTGCGGTCGCCGGCGTTCGCGCAGCCGCATCCGCTCCCGCAATTCATCGACCGAAATCAATCGCTCCTTGCGAAGGGATGATCGCTGAATGAAGAAAACGACGATCGCATCGTGGCTCACGGGTGCGCTTCTGGCGGCCGCCGTCGCCGCGCCGCTTGCCGCACAACCGGGCGGCAAGCTCGTCCTCTACACGTCGCAACCCGATCGCGACGCGCAGCGAACCGTCGAGGGCTTCCGGAAGAAAAATCCGGGTGTCGACGTCGAGATCTTCCGCTCGGGCACCACGGAGGTGATGAGCAAGCTGATGGCCGAGGTCGCGGCCGGTGCGCCGCGCGCCGACGTGCTGCTGATCGCCGATGCGCTGTCGATGGAACGGCTGAAGGCCGCCGGCGAATTGCAGGCCTATCCCGGGGCCGACGTGAGCGAGCTGCCGCCCGACGCGTACGACAAGGCGAAGACCTACTTCGGCACGAAGCTCATCACCACCGGCATCATCGTGAACCGGCAGGCGGCGATGAAGCCGACGTCATGGAAGGACCTTCTGAAGCCCGAAGCGAAGGGGCAGGTCGCGCTGCCGAGCCCGCTGTATTCCGGTGCGGCGGCCATCCACATGGGCGCGCTGCATGCGAGCCCGGCGATCGGCGCCGATTTCTACGAAAAGCTCGCCAGGAACGGTGCCGTTGCACTGCGCGGCAACGGTGCGGTGCTGAATGCGGTGGCGGGCGGCCAGAAGATGTACGGCATCATCGTCGAGTTCATGGCGCTCAACGCCCGGGCGAAGGGTTCGCCGGTCGATTTTGTCTTTCCCGCCGAAGGCGTGTCGATCGTCACCGAGCCCACCGCGATCCTGCGCGGGACGAAAAATCCCGAGGCCGCGCGCGCGTTCGTCGATTTCCTGCTGTCGAAGGACGGACAGGAGCTTGCAGTGTCGCAGGGTTACTTCCCCGCACGGAAGGACGTGAAGCCGCCGCCCGGATTCCCCGATGTCGCATCGCTCAAGATCCTGCCGGTCGACATCGCCGAACTCGAGAAGCGGGACGAACTCAACAAGAAACGGTTTGCCGAATTGTTCGGCGGCTGATCTTCCGCCCACGATGCCGCTGATCCCTGCCCGGCGTGGCGAGCGGCTGACGTTCGCAACGCTGCTCGGACTCGTCGTCCTGCTCGCGGTGGTTCCGATCGCGCGCCTCGCGCAGGAGGCGCTGGCCCCGCATGGGCGGCTCGACGCGGGCGTGCTTGCGAGCGTCCTCGAAAGCCCCGTCGTGTGGCGCGCCGCGCGCAACACGCTGAGCGTCTCGGTCGGCGGGGCAGCGCTCGCCATCGTCCTCGGCACGGCGTTCGCGCTGCTCGTTTCGCTGACCGACGTGCGGGCGAAAAAGCCGCTCGTGTTCTGCTTCATGATGCCGCTGCTGATCGCGCCGCAGGTCACGGCACTTGCATGGATCAACCTGCTCGGACCGAACAGCACGCTGCTGCGCGTGCTCGGGATCGCGCCGGCCGCGGGCAGCGCGCATCCGCTGTACGGACCGGGTGGCATCGTGCTGCTCCTCGGGCTCGAGCAGGCGCCCGTCGTTTTCCTCGCCGTGCGCGCGGGCCTGCGTGCGCTGCCGCGCGACCTCGTCGAGGCCGCGCAGGCGGCGGGGGCGCGACCCTGGCGCATCGTGCGCACGATCGTGCTGCCGCTGATGATGCCGAGCGTTGCGGCCGGCGGCATGCTCGCCTTCGTGGGCTCGATCGGCAACTTCGGCATTCCCGCATTTCTCGGCATTCCGGCCGGCTTCACGGTGCTCGTCACGCTGATCTACCAGCGCCTCGCAGGCTTCGGCACGAGCGTGCTGTCCGAGGTTGCCGCGCTGTCGCTGCTGCTTGCGTTGATCGCGCTGTGCGGTCTCGCGCTCAACGGCTGGCTTGCGCGACGCCGCGATGTGCGCGTGACGGCGTGGGCCGTCGCGACACCGCAATGGCCGCTCGGCCGCCGACGCTTCGCCGTGGAAGGCACGTGCTGGTTGGCGCTCTTCGTCGTGCTGGCGCTGCCGTTCTGCGCACTGATTGCAACGGCACTGGTACCGGCCATCGGCGTGTCGCTGACGCCGCAAACGCTGACGTTCGGCAACTTCCATTTCGTGCTGTTCGATTACGCCGCCACTCGCCGCGCGTTCGTCAACAGTGCGTCGCTTGCCGGCGCGGCGGCGGTGATGCTGGTGATCGTGTCGGTGCCGCTCGGCTATTCGCTCGCCGGACGGCGCGCGAGCGTGCGCCAGGCGGTCGGCTTCGTCGCCGAGCTCCCGTACGCGGTGCCCGGCGTGGTGCTCGCCATCGCGATGATCCTCTGCCTGTTGCGTCCGCTGCCGCTGCTGGGCCTGAGCCTCTACAGCACGATCTGGATCATCCTCGTCGCGTACCTGTCGCGCTTCATGCTGCTTGCGCTGCGCCCGGTCACCAACGCGTTGCGCCAGATCGATCCGAGCCTCGACGAAGCGGCCCGGATGAGCGGCGCGCGTTACATGCGCCGGGTGGCGACGGTCATCATGCCGATGATCGCGCCGTCGGCCGTCGCGGGCGGCATGCTGGTGTTCCTGATGGCGTTCAACGAGTTGACAGTCTCGGCGCTGTTGTGGTCGTCGGGGTCCGAGACGGTGGGCGT
>Ga0105241_10000517_pt1 | contig 29033 bp, 25 predicted proteins | sample KBSC64metaG_FD_80422 | JGI IMG/M metagenome (GOLD analysis project Ga0105241, IMG submission 80422) | Corn rhizosphere microbial communities from Kellogg Biological Station, Michigan, USA - KBS C6-4 metaG | ecosystem: Host-associated > Plants > Roots > Rhizosphere > Soil | place: Michigan, USA... | reverse complement strand
TCGATTTTCGTGGTGTCTCCGACGCGCAGGCGCTGGCGCTGGTCGACCAGATCCGCAAATTGCCCGGCGTTCGCGCCGCTGCAGGGACGCAGATCGCCGTTGCGCCGACCAACAATTCGATCAACTCCTTCTACCAGCCCGGCAATGCAGCATCGGTCGAATTGGGCGCCTATGGGATCCAGGAGGGTTTCTTCCAGGCGATGGGCATGCGGATCCTGGCCGGCCGCGACTTTTCCCCTGTTTATGGGCGCGATGACGGCACCACGCCGCATCCGGTCAGCCCGGACGCGGAGCGTGCGCTCGTCGCCCGGGGCCTCAATGTCGTCGTTACCGAAAGCGCGGCGCGCCGACTGGGCTTTGCCGATATCCGGAACGCGATCGGCAAGCAGTTGAAAGGAACATTGACGCTTCCCGAATTCGGTCAGGTGCCGTGCACGATCGTCGGCGTGGTGTCGGATGCTCGTTTCCGCTCGCTGCGCGAACCATTGCAGCCGATCGTCTATGTGATGCAGCGCAACGGCTTCCGCCAGGTCGCGGTCCGCTATGGTGGCGTCGCCCCCGCCGCGATGCGCGACGCCGTCGAACAGGTGTGGCGCCGGACCGTTCCGAATGTCCCGTTCAAGGCGAGCTTCGCGGACGATTTGGTGCGGGCGCAATATGACCGCGAAACCGCGCGCGGCCAGTTGTTCGCGGCGTTCGCGATCCTGGCGGTGGTGATCGGCTGTCTCGGCCTGTTCGGCCTGGCGGTCTTCACCGCCGCGCGCCGGACCAAGGAGATCGGCATCCGCAAGGTGCTGGGCGCGCGCACCCGCGACATCGTTCGGTTGCTGGTCTGGCAGTTCAGCCGGCCGGTGCTCGTCGCCAATCTGATCGCCTGGCCCGTCGCCTGGTGGCTGATGCGCGACTGGCTCAACCGCTTCGATACGCGGATCGCGCTCGGCGTCACGCCGTTTGCCGCCGCCGGTGCGCTGACGCTCGCGATCGCCCTGGCGACGGTCGCCGGACAGGCGATCCGCGTCGCGCGCACCAACCCGATCAACGCTCTGCGCTACGAATAGGAGAGGCCCGATGTGGCGTAACTACCTGACCGTCGGCATCCGTGCCCTGCTCAAGAACCGCGTCTATGCGGTTATCAATATCGCCGGGCTGGCGATCGGTTTGGCCGCGTGTCTGCTGATCCTGACCTATGTCCGCTACGAGTTCAGCTATGATAATTGGCTGCCCGAAGCCGATAACACCTATGAGCTGGCGACCGAATATCTGCCCTCTCCAGGCGGGCAGCAGCCCGGCTTGTCGTTGACCACTGCCTATGTCGCCGGCGGTGCGCTCAAGAAGGATTTTCCGCAGGTCGAGCGGGTAGTCTGGGCGTCGTCGCAAAACGTCACGTTTCTGCAGGATGGCACGCCGACCGCCGCCAAAAAGTCGCTCATCACCGACGGCCCGCTGTTCGATATCGTGCGCGTGCCGTTCGTGCGCGGCAATGGCGCGACCGCGCTCGACGATCCGCATTCGATCGTGCTGAGCGAGAGCGAGGCCGCGGCGCGGTTCGGCGACAGCGATCCGCTGGGCAAGACGATCACCGTCGCCAGCGGCGATATGACGGCCGATTACCGCGTCACGGGCGTGTTCAAGGATCTGCCCAAGAACAGCCATTTCGACATGACCGCGGTCGTGCGGATCGATCCGGTCGACTATTTCCGCAAGACGCCCGACGTGGTGACCTCCTGGACATGGTCGAACGGAGAAATCTACGTCCGGCTCAAGCCGGGCAGCGACCCCAAGGCGATCCAGGCGCAATTGGCCGCCTGGAAAAAGCGCAACATCCCCGACGACGTGGGCAGCAATCCCGTGACCAATGCCGGCCAGTTCGAGGATTTCCACCTGATCAACGTGCGCGATCTCCACTTGAGCAAGGGGAACGGGCAGGGGCGGCCCAACGGCAATCGCCAGTCGGTGCTCACGTTCGGCGTGGTGGCGTTGCTGATCCTGGCGATGGCGTGCATGAACTTCACCAACCTCGCCACTGCGCGTGCCTCGCAGCGTGCCCGCGAAGTCGCGTTGCGCAAGGTGCTGGGCGCGAACCGGCAGCAGCTCATCACGCAATTCGTCGGCGAGTCAATGCTGGTCGCGTCGATCGCAATGCTGATCGCGCTCGCCCTGGCCGAGCTCGCCATCCGGCCGCTCAATTCCTTCCTCGATGCCGATATGACGTTCAGGTATTTCGGGCTGTCGGGCATTCTGTTGCCAGTCATCGCGCTGACCGTGCTGGTCGGGCTGGCGGGGGGGCTTTACCCGGCCTTCTATCTGTCGCGGTTCGAGCCGGCGCGGATTCTCAAGGCGAACAAGTCGGCGGCCGACGCCGAAGGCAGCGGGCGGCTGCGGAGCCTGCTCGTCATCACCCAGTTCGCGGTGTCGATCGGGCTGATCATCTGTACCTCGGTGATCTACGCTCAGACCGAATATGCCCGTAACCTCGACGCGGGATATAAGCGCGACGGCCTGCTCCAGCTCAACGGCATCGCCCGCGCGCCGGTCGAGGCGGCGGCGCCGACATTGCTGCAGGAATTGCGCAAGCAGCCGGGGATCGTCGACGCCGCACGCGTGTCGCTCGGCATCGCGTCGGGCAACAATTCGACCACCGACGTCAACGTGCCGGGCGGCAAGCCGGTCACGCTCGGCGTCTATGGCGTCGACACGCACGCCTTCGATACGTTGGGAATGCGCGTGCTCGCAGGGCGCAATTTCTCCGAAGCGGTCGCGATGGACGATTCGACCCTGCCCAACCCGCCCGACCTCAATGCCGAAAAGGCGTTGGTGGCGCGTGGCGTCAATGTCGTCCTGTCCGAATCGGCTGCCCGGCGCCTGGGCTTTGCTTCCCCTGCGGCGGCGGTCGGCAAGCAAGTCCAGTATATCATCGCCAGCAATGAAGCGGGCGCGGTCACTGCCAATGTCGTCGGCGTGGTGAGCGATGTCCGGTACCGCTCGGCGCGCGATCCGGTGCAGCCGATCATCTATTATTACATCACCAACGGGGCCTTCAATCAGCTGATGGTGCGCTTCAACGGCAATCCTCAGACGGCGCAGGCGACGGTCGAGCGGGTATGGAAGCGCTCGGTTCCCGGCTTGTCGCTCAATTCGCGGTTCGTGGAGGACATCATCCACGATCTCTACAATATCGACGAGAAGAGCGCGCAATTGTTCGGGATGTTCGCGATCCTGGCTGTGGTGATCGGGTGTCTCGGCCTGTTCGGGCTGGCGGCGTTCACCGCGGAACGGCGCACCAAGGAGATCGGCGTCCGCAAGGTGCTCGGCGCGCGTACTCGCGACATCGTCCGGCTGCTCGTGTGGCAATTCAGCCGGCCGGTGCTGATCGCCAACCTTGTCGCCTGGCCGATTGCCTGGTGGCTGATGCGCGGCTGGCTCAATGGCTTCGACACGCGGGTGACGCTGACGCCGCTGCCGTTCGTCGAGGCGGGGTTGCTGGCAGTGATCATCGCGGCGGGGACGATCGCGGGACATGCAATGCGGGTGGCGCAGGCAAGCCCGATCAAGGCGCTGCGCTACGAATAGAATTCAGGGGAGGGCCTGAACAACTCGGCGCCGGGGCGGAGACGTCCCGGCGTTTCCTTCGTTTCGGCTAATTGGGCTTCCCGCCCTCGCTGTCGCTCGGGAATTTCCCGGGCGAACATCCCCCGGACGTTCGCTCTTGCCGGGAAATTGGTCGGGGAAAGAGGAGGCCTAACTTCGGGCAGATTGGCAGACACTAAGTAACTAAGAAGCTGGGGACTAAGGGTTTTCCAGCGTATCTTCCTGTGCTCTGCTACGCTCCTATGCTACGTTTCCGCAATTTTCAGGGGCTCTCATGAGCCTATCTGCTTATCTCCAACGCCGACCGGCTTCGCAGTTTTGGCAGGCCCGAATGATGGTGCCTGCGCCGCTTCGTAGCGTGCTTGGCCGACGGGAATTCACGAAGTCTCTTGGGGTCGCCGATCGGCGCGAAGCGGAGCGATTGGCTTATCCAATTATCGGGCGCTGGCTGGCCGAAATCGAGGCGGCAAAAACGAACATGGCGATGCTAAGTGGTGGGGACTTCGAACCGACGTCGGCTGACCTTGAAGAGTTAGCAGTGCTGATCGGCTTTGATGTTGCAGGCGAACGCGCCGCCGACTTGACCAAGGCGAAGGCTCGATTGGGAAGAGAGGCTTACGAAAACCTGCGTGCAAAACTGAGTGAGCATCACGGCGCCCGCGTTCGCGAACGACATGCAGGTGACCTCTCCTATTGGACAAGGACAGCCAATCGACATTTAGAACGTCGTGGTTGGCGGTTGCCGGTCGATCATGAGAATTATCGGTCGTTTATCGAGGCGCTCGCCAATGCGGGAATCGATGCCCTCGCCAGAGCAATCGCATCGGTGGACGGCAATGAGCAGAACTTCACGCCGTCGCCTGCGACGGCTCAATTGGTTGAAGAGAGGATCAATCGAGCTCGGCCGGGTGAGACGATAAAGGAACTGTTCGATCGATACGCGACGCAACGATTAAAGGAAGGGACAAAAAGACAAGATTCGATCGACACCGATCGCCGCGTGATATCTGAATTCAATGCATTCGTCGGGATCGATCGATCGCTCCCTTCCATAACGATCGCGGACGTTCGCGAATGGCGCGATGTTCTAGCATCGCTGCCGCTAGGATTTAGAAAGAGAAATGAGTTTAAGGACCTATCGCTTCGGGACGCTTGCGCCCTCCTGAAAGCCTATTCCGGCCGAACGCTGCAACTTGTAACGGTCAACAAGATGTTGTCCGCGCTGTCCGCCTTTCTGACCTGGGCACGCCGAGAGGGCTATACCGAAAGCAACGTCGCTGACGGCCTGTTCTTCGCCGCGCCGAAACGCAAAAAGCGCCGCCCGCCATTCAACGCGGATCAGCTTAATTCCATTCTCCGATCGCCGCTGTTTTCGGGTTCGCAGGGTGACGGCAGGGAACACGTTGCCGGTGAAGTGTTGCTGCGCGACTGGCGATATTGGATACCGTTGGTGGCCCTTTTTACAGGCGCCAGGATCGGAGAGATCGCCCAACTCCGCGCCAATGATATCAGATGCCAGGATGGCGTTTGGATCGCGATGATATGCAGCGATGAGGAAGTAGGTCAGGTCACCAAAACCGACCAATCTCGGCCCGCTGTACTGCACTCGCTATTGATAAAAATGGGCTTCGCCGACTTTGTTACGTGTGCACGAAATGAAGGGCGCGACCGGCTCTTCCCCGAGCTGGAACGAAATGGTCGGGGCCATATGGCAAAGCCATCAAGGTTTTGGCGTGATTATCTCCGCCGAATTGGTATCAAGGAAGGGGCGGATGGATATGGTGCACACTCCTTCCGCCATGGGCTCGCCGACCAGCTAAGGGTTGCTGGCTATCTCGACCGCGATATTGAGGTGGCCTTGGGTCATAACCAATCCACCGTGACCGCCGGCTATGGCCAACTTAGGCAAGGCACCGTCCAACGGTTGAGCGAAATGATTGAGTCGGCCCGTTTCGAAGGCATCGATTTTGCTCACTTAATTCCGGCCTAGCGGAGGCCGGAACGGACGAATGCCAGCCTTTACCCATATCTAACCCTCGACATTAGCCGGGAAGCTAGCTGGTCGCTCATGGGAGGAAGAGGTCGGGACCATGTGAGCTTGCGCGATCATTGACCAAACACCGATCGCAAACGCTTTCTAACTTTGCCTCGACCCACGAAAACGGCGGCGATCTCGAAAATCAGAAACAGGTCACATGTTAAATTCTAGTTATGTTAAACTTCCTTCGTGACGGATTTAACTCAAAAGCTCGTCAGATCATTAACAAGAGATATAGTTATCTTAACATAACTGAGATTACCAATAGCTGGCCGCTTACTAGCTGTTGTTTTCAGAAAAAATGGCTTCATTGGGATTGCTCCTTGCGGCGTGTGCGCCGGTTCAAATGGAGCAATTCACGTGAATTTCTACGACGACGAATCCAATGCTACGCCCGAACGGGTTCCTTCGGTTAATATGCTTCTGGCCAGGGAACCCGCGACGGAACGCGCCAGCCGCGCTATCCTTTCGATGGCAGACCATCTTGTTCGGGGCGCAGCGCACGGCTCCACCACGAAATACAAGATTGCGTTGGGCGCTACGGTTGCCGACCTGCTTAAAGCTGCCGCCTATGCCCCACACAGGCCTTGCTATCGTCCTTTGGCCATAGCGGCCTTCAAAGGGCAGCGGGTGGGCTATAGGCCCTTCAAAAGCGTTCTAGGCGACCTCGAACGGCATCATTTTGCTCGCGTCGCCCGTGGTTCCACCGATCCGGGCTGCGCAAGGTCGAAACAGGGCGTCGTTACGCGGATATACCCAACCCAAAAACTGGTCGATTTTCTTGCTGCATGGGGGGTGAGTCCAGACGGACATGCCGCCGATTTCAAACGTGTCAAAGGCAGCTTGGTTGTACCGGAGCCGATCCAGTTAGTAGCGGCCAGCACCTTCACCACAAAGCGCGTCAAAGTGAAGGGCCGCCGCCTGCCTGTCGAGATATCCGACCCCAAGGTGAAGCAGCTTGCCGAGCCTATTTTGGCCCTCAACACCTATTGGGAAAATCAGACCCTTCATGGTGCCGAACATGATGGATTCTTCCGCCGCTTCAATCTGGGCGACCATCCTGACTTTCGCTGGAACATGGGCGGAAGATTGTACTCGCTAGGCGGCGAATACCAGCACATGCCCAAAAGGCTACGTCCATTCATGCTCATCAACGGCGAGCCTACGGTCGAAATTGATATACGGGCCAGTCACCTGACCATTCTTCACGCCTTGTCGGGAACGCCCCTTCCCGATGGTGATGATCCCTATGAAATCCCCGGCCTTCCCCGGCCCATTGCGAAGGCATGGGTCACCATGACCCTTGGCCATGATCGTTTCCATAGCCGGTGGTCGGATGATCAACGGAAAGGCGAAGAGATTCTAGAGCTTTGCAAAGGCAAGCCGCTTCAAAAGGCTTACCCTATTCGCAATGTTCAAAATATCGTTTTGAATCACATTCCAATGTTGAAAGAATGGCCTTCTAACCCGATAAACTGGGCTGACCTTCAATATGTCGAAGGAGAAGTGATTCTGGATACCATCTGCAAGCTTATGAAGTTAGATATTCCTGCACTTCCCATTTTTGACTCAATTATCGTCAGGAAATCTGATTTGGAAGAGTCTATTAGGTATTTTTCGTCGTCTTTCCGTGAGATAGTTGGTGTTTATCCAAAGCTGAAAACTAAATAATAATTAAAAGAGAAACGGTAACCATACGAGTTACATTTCTCTCTACGATTCAGTGTGAATGAAGACTCACCTAACAACGATTTTGAGCCCTATAGAGGGGGGGGGGCTTATTTCGGCTGCTGAGGCACCCGTTTCATCATAAACGCGCTGTACGAGGCTTAAAACGCAAAATAGGAGGTGTTTGATCGTTGTTGTCACAACAGAACAGAGGAATTGGCGACTTCAAAGCCGCATATGCAATGCCACAGCACCCCCTAAAGGGATCAAGATCACCGCCACTCGGGTCAATAGACGGTAACGCCAGCGCGAGCGAAAGGTTGAAGCTGCTAACTCCGGGTAACCGGCATCAATGAGCTTACCGATTTGTTCGGTTTCGCGATCGTCGGTGATGGGCATCGGGCATACCTCCACATTCAAATTGTGGCGCTTCGGGTATGCGTGCCGGGTGAACCCTTTTACGGCTGATCCCTTCGGGACGGGAACCATATTCTGAATGGTCGAGTCAACCGATAGTGAGGCCGGATTTATCGGCTCATCGCACCGGGTAATTTCAGGTTCGCCGTGGTGATCGACGCATATGTCAATTCGGACGAAAAATCGCTGTCCCCGGAGGCTGATCCGCTTCACAGTCCGACCGAAACACGGAGAGAAGCGAGGTGGCTGTAGACCGAGCGTTATGGACGGAGAAGTTCACCGACCAACTGCCCCACTGGCCCTGCCCAACCTGTAATAAAGGCCACCTCGCGCCAATGCAGGATAAATATTGGATCGAAGAAACGGGCCCTTCGCTTGCTGAACATGGGCACGACGCGTGGGACCCAGATTGGATTCAAAATCGGTTTACTTGCTTCTTGCAATGCAGTTTGCCTGCGTGCGGAGAGGTGGCAGTCGTCGCCGGATCGTCGGGCATTGATTATTACCAGATTGATTGGGACGAATATAAGACGAGCGAAATTTTCAACGTTCGAGCTATCGTTCCGGCGCCCGAACCAATATCGATACCGGACAACACGCCGAGACCGATTGTTGATGCGATCCGGCGGGCTTCAGCGTTAATCTGGATGAGCGCCGAGTCCGCTGCAAATCAGATACGCCAAGCGGTCGAATATCTTTTGGACGATGCGGGCATCCCTAGGACAGGCAGCAATGGAAAACCTATCCATCTGCATCAGCGGATTACCCAATTCCAGGCAACGGACGAAGAAAACGGGAATGTTCTGCTGGCAACTAAATGGCTCGGGAATGTTGGCAGTCACGGTGAAGGGTTGGCACGCGACGACGTGTTGGATGCATTCGATATGATCGAGTTCGTCCTAGAAAATCGGTATGCTACGACAAAAGCAAGCTTGATGGCGAAAGTGGCCGCCGTGATCGCCGCTAAGGGCCCAGCAGCGAAGCCCTAACAACACCCCAAGGGCAATACCGTGGCTGCGGGTATAGAGGCAGGTTTGGTGATGTCGGTCGACTGGAGCACGGTGTGGCACTTGGTATCGTCACAGACAGCGCAAAAGATATACGCCGCCTTTGGTGGCGCAGCGGCGGTCATATTGAACACATGGTGGAACCGCCGCGACTATTATCAGGCTAGCGTCGATTGGCGGAATGTGAACACGGTGTACGGGCCCGAATACGTCCCGGTGATTACGATCGTGAATACGTCGGAAAAGCCGCTAAGCGTAACTAACGTGCGGATGTACGATGGTTGGCGTCGCCATTTGGATGCCTACCCTTTCGATAGTGAAGACCCGGACTATCCTTCGTTGCCGCGCATCGTGGCCAAGGGCGAAAGCACGATCTTCACGCTGTCCAGCGATCTTATGGGCAAAGCTGTGGAGCGATCCGGAGGCATAGTCGCATTCCTCCATTTGCCCCGTGTCTATCTTGGCGTTCGAACGATGGGCAGGGGTTGGCGGTACTTTGTCGGCGAACCCGGGCTGACCCGCGATGTGAAATGGAAACGGTACCGTTAAGGTTGGTTTGCTCGAAAAGACACGCCGACCTTCTCCCATTGGAGCGCTTGGGCCGCTATCGATGCTTGCCCAGCGCAAGACTATCCGCAGCCTGTGAGGCCGAGGAAAATCGGGCCGTTCAGTGTGAATCGTTCCGTATTCGTAATGAGATATTCTGGTAAGACATCGAGAGTCAGTTTCGAAACCGCGCGGCGCGATCAGCCTCCGCACACCTTCGACGTTCAGTCGCCTTCCAACGATCGTAGGCAACCGGCATCTTCGCGTCGAGATAGGCGCGTGCTGTTAGCGCAGCCTGGACGCAGACGGCGTTAGGATCGTAATTATCGGCTGTAGAGGCGATCCAGTATTTATCAGCCTCGTCATCGGCGACCTTTTTGGCGATGGGGTCAACGTTTTCCAAATCGTCTTTCGGGCCGTCCCCGCCGTACTCGTGCATGCATTTTGTCACACCGTCGCCGTCAGACATCAGGTCATCAAGACTGAGGCGAGCTAGGCACTCCTTCATACCGGCCTTCGAGTCGGTTGGACCATCTGCCGGATTGGCGACCGGGGCCATTAGCAGTGCAGCGATAAGCAAGGCAGCCATTGGAGCAATTCACACAGTTTTTGTGTAAAAAGCAAGCCAGCCGACAGGCGGGCCATGGCCCTCCGAAAGACAGCGACAGACAAGGGCTTTGGCGATGAACGCTACAAGTCCCTTATCGCTAAGCTGGTTGCCGCCAGGAAAGAGCTAGGTTGGAGCCAGGGTTCGCTGGCGACCACCCTTGGCCGCCATCAACAGTTTGTTTCGCGCTACGAACTGGGCGAACGCAGACTCGACGCTGTGGAGTTTGTGGATGTTGCTCGGGCGCTTGGGTTGGACGCGGCAACGTTGATCGCCAGCGTTCCCTAGGCTGGCGACCCGAGCCGTTTTTCGACCCGCTGGATAGCTGCCCGCGATACGCCATGCTCCTTCGCTAGGAAGCCCAAAGAGACACCCTCTTTGCGTCGGGCCAGGATTTGACGTTGTTGATCATCGGATAGCACCTGCGGCCTTCCCAGTGCCTTCCCAGCCGCCTTTGCTCGCGCCAGTCCGGATTGGGTTCGCTCAATCAATAAATCGCGTTCGAACTCTGCCACCGCCGCGATAACCCCCATGGTCATTTTGCCCGCTGCGCTGGTTAGATCGACGCCACCGAGCGCAAGGCAATGCACACGTATGCCGTCGCCTTCTAATCGCTCTACGGTGGCCCGAACGTCCATTGCGTTACGACCTAGGCGATCAAGCTTTGTGACCACCAGCACGTCATCCGTTTCAAGGCGATCTAGCAGCTTGGCAAAGCCCTTGCGCTCCACCGCCGCCACCGATCCCGACACCGTTTCCGTAACAATGCGCTTAGGATCGATCGAGAAGCCGGAGGCTTCAATCTCGCGAACCTGATTGTCGGTCGTCTGGTCGGTCGTGCTCACGCGGCAATATGCAAACGTACGGGCCATTTCGAGCTTCCTTGTATCGAATCGGTGGCTCGAAATTAGAAGATGTAACGAAAGAGTCGAGTCCTAAGTTACGATACGCCTACCAAACTTGTATCGGAATCGACCATTATGGATACGAAAATAGCGCTCTTTCTCCTGCCCGACCTTGCTCGTCCGCCCCAGCACGGTATGGTACAAACCGGGTACAATGGGGCGCTAAATGGTCGAATATGTTAGTCGTGCTCAGCTAATTGATATTGGTCGATCGAGCCTGACGGAGAGCATTGCAAAGGTTGCCAGGGCGGAGAAACGCCAAGCCGCCAACGCAACCTTTCTCTCACACTCTTCTAAGGATGATGACGCCATGCCAGGCGTAGTCCGCATCCTAGAGAACCATGGCGCAACAGTGTACTTGGACAAGAAAGATTCGACGCTTCTAAGTAAAAGGCCGCGCGAAATCGCCATAGTTCTGAGGGAAAGAATTTCTTCATGTAAGAAATTCATCGTTTTTGCCAGTATCAATATCAAGGATAGCAAGTGGGTGCCGTGGGAACTTGGTTTAGCCGACGGCTACAAAAAGCCAAGAAACGTGTGTTTATTTCCCGCTCCCGATTCGAAATCTGAATATAAGTGGACGGAACAGGAATACTTGGGAATATATGACAGAATTGTCTGGGGGAAGATCGAAGGAGAAGCTAAGGATCGCTGGCTTGTGTGGAACCATGTTGATAATACGGCTGTAGGGTTGGCTGACTGGCTCGACAGGTAACGGGGGTGGGATAAAATGCCTTATCTGCACAACTACAGGTTATTCATTAGCCATGCGTGGCGCTATAGTGAGGGCTATAACCGGGCTGTGCAATTCTTAAATGCCGCCCCGAATTTTTTATGGAGTAACTACTCCGTTCCTGTTGACAAAAAATTTGTCGGCATGAATGATAGTCAACTTCAACAACAAATTGGCTATCAGATCAACCCTGCCCAATGTGTCGTTGTATTATCGGGTATGTATGCTCACCATAGCGACTGGATAATCTATGAATTAGCCTACGCCAAAGCGCTAGGAAAACCCATACTAGGGATTGTTCCTTGGGGTCAGGAACGGACACCCGCAGTGGTACAGCAATATGCAACAAAGATGGTGAACTGGAATACGGCGTCTATCGTTGCTGGCATTCGAGAGATTACGCCATGAGCGACTTAGACAGGTTTGAATACCCTGCTTTGTATGATTCTGCGAGCGAGCTTTCCGACAGTTCTCAAAAGAGTTACTTAGCTCTTATTCGAAGCGAATATGCCTTCCTAGTTCTAGCGGCCATACTGTCGATGGATTGGAGTAGTCGCCCGATATATTTTGCGATTTATGTATTAATATTGCTCGGATCACTAAGCGTTCTGATCGGAAGAAATTACTGGAAACCGGAACAGGCGTGGTATCGTGGTCGCGCATTAGCAGAATCAATCAAAACGTCTTGTTGGCGATATTGCATGCGCGCGGACCCCTTTGGAGATGTCCCAACGCGTCAACAGGCGTTCGCGGAGTTCCGCGAGCATCTTATGGATATATTGAAAACCAATCAGTTCATTGGCGATCGATTGCCACCGGATAGCTCTGCAAACGAGCAGATACCGGCATCGATGCAATCCGTTAGAGCCTTACCCCTTGAAGAGAGGAAGGCTTATTATCTTGAACACCGTATTCAAGAACAGCGAGCTTGGTATGCCAAAAAGGCCGGCTATAACAAACGTGCAAGCCGCCGCTGGTCTAGGATCGGAATAGGTGCTTACGCGATCGCCATATCACTCGCTCTTGCGCGGATCGTTTATCCTGAATGGAAGTTGTGGCCGATCGAGCCAGTTCTGGTGATCGCCGCTGCGATTGTTGGATGGACACAGGTCAAAAAATTTAACGAGCTTGCTTCATCCTATACCCTGACCGCACATGAAATTGGCTTGATACAGGGAAAGATGGCCAGCGCGACTTCGGAAGCCGAGTTCTCTGAATTTGTAAATGATTCCGAACAAGCCTTTTCCCGCGAGCATACTCAGTGGGTCGCAAGGCAGCAGTCCCAGTAGATAGCTCGATGTGTCGAGCCGGTCGACGCGACGGTATAGGGCAAGTGGGCGGCCCTATCGTGGTTATCCACAATTTTAAGCGATCTGGCATGCTACGTTTACATGCTACAGCAGGGGGTGCCCAAAAAGGGCTAAGGTATTGAATGTTAGCGGGATAATTAAGTTGGTCGGGGAAAGAGGATTCGAACCTCCGGCCCCTGCCTCCCGAAGGCAGTGCTCTACCAGGCTGAGCTATTCCCCGACCGGCGCATTTTCCGGGTGAACCCGGGCTTGCGAGGGGGCGCCTATAACCACGCGAAGGGAGTCGCGCAAGCGGTTCAATCAGCCTCCCCGCGCCGCCAGCATCTCCTCGATGCTGGTGAACTTCTCGCGCGGCGAACCGTCGCGTGCCGCGGCGATCTCGGCCGCCTCGATCTTCTGCCAGTCGCGGAACGTCACGACGTCGACATTGCGGTCGCGCAGCAGCATGTCGAGTCCGGCGCGTCCTTCCTTGCCGTAATCGTCGGGCGTGTCGGCGGCGATCTGTTCGGCGATCATGAAACCGTCGGGACGGTTGGTGCCGATCGTGCCGCTCGGCCCACGCCGTGCCCAGCCGACCGCGTAGAGGCCTGGGGCGATCCGGCCCTCGTCATTGGCGAAGCGGCCGAGCTTGGCATCATAAGGCACACCGTCGATCGGCGGGGTGCGATAGCCGATGCAGCTCACGACCAGCGCCGCGGGAACGACATAGGTTTCGCCGGTGCCGTTGGCACGGCCTTCCGCATCGATCGCCGTCCGTTCGACGATCACGCGCTCGACCTTGCCGTCGCCTTCGATCGCGGCGGGCATTGCGTAGAAATCGAACTCGATGGTGATCGGCTTTTGCGCGTCGAGCGCCGCGAAATTGCGCAAATGCGTCACCGACTTGCGCAGCCCCGGCTCGAGCGCGGCGTCTTCGGCCTCGGGCGGCAAATCGGCGGGGTCGACATGGGGTGCCGCGCGTTCGAGATGTCCGAGCTCGCCCAATTCCTTGGGGGTCATCGCGATCTGGTGCGGGCCGCGGCGCGCCAGGATGGTGATCCTTTCGTGCGAAGCCATCGCGAGCGAGTCGAGCGCGTGGCCGACAATGTCGGAGCCGGCAAATTCGGCGCCGGTCTTGGCGAGCACGCGCGCGACGTCGAGCGCGACATTGCCCGCGCCGACGATCACCGCGCCCGGGCCGCTCAGCACGGGCGCGAGGCCGGCGAAATCGGGATGGCCATTATACCAGCCGACGAACGCCGCCGATCCGACCACGCCGGGCAGATCGTCGCCGGGGATGCCGAGCGGGCGGTCGGCCGGGGCACCGGTCGCCAGCACCACGGCGTCGTAGAGATTGACGAGCTCGGCGATCGCGACATCCTTGCCCACCGTCACGTTGCCGACGAAGCGGACATTGTCCGACAGCGCGGTCGCCTCGTAGCGGCGCGATACGCCCTTGATCGACTGGTGGTCGGGGGCGACGCCGGTGCGGATCAGGCCATAGGGGACGGGAAGGCGGTCGATAATGTCGACCCGGACCTGGTCGCCGAACTGCTTCTGGCATGCTTCGGCGGTGTAATAGCCGGCGGGACCCGATCCGATGATCGCAACGTGACGCATGTCCCCTCCTGGCGGTTCTGGAAGGGATGCTTAGGGCGTGTGTAGGTTGTCGGCAACGCCTTGGATTGTGGCGGGAGTGGTGAAGTTAGAGCCCTCTCCCGTTTACGGGTGCGCCGGGTCGGTCATGCCCCCGGCATGACCTGAACAGCGCGGGGCGCTGTTCACCCGGTGCAGGTTGGGTGAGAGTCTTCTTTCTTCTTCCACGCGGTCGGTACCCAAAAAGAAGTAAGAAGACCCTCACCCACCCACCGCCTTCGGCGGCGGGCCCCTCCCTCTCCCGCACGCGGGAGAGGGATCAGTGAACGGGATAATCAGGTTTTCTCCCGCAAGCGGGAGAGGGACCAGTAGACCCTATCGTGTCGCAATTACCGGCCGCCGAGCTGATCGACCAATTTGATGTACGCGTCGAGATAGGCGAGAACGATGACCTGACCGATCTGCGTGTTCTGATAGCCACCGCCGCCGGCCCCGGCGAAGCCGCCCCACCAGCTCGCGCTGGTCGACGCGCTGAAGCCGACATCGGTCTTGCGGTAATAGCCCTCGACGACGCGCTCTTCGGTGGTGCGCGAATCGACCACCGATAGGGTGACGTTTGCCTCACCTTTCTTGATGTTGATTCCGCCGGCGAGCGAGCCGATCACGTTCGCGCCGCCGCCGCCGAAACGGCTTAGCACGCCACCGATCGCGCCACCGACATTGCTGCCGCCGGAATTGTCGTTCGTGGTGACGATGTTGGGTTCGAGCAAATAGTCGGCCGCGCGAACCTGACCCTTGCCCATGTTCGACCCGCGTTGCAGCTCGCCATTATCGGCCAGCGCGCGTTCCATGGCACGGCTCTGCATCGAGCGGCCGCGATTGACCAGGGTGAAGCAATGCGATTCCTGGACGAAAACCTTCAGGATCGCTTCGGGACTGCCCAAGCTGTACTGCCGCCACCATTGATTTTCGGGCTCGACCATCGCGATCGTGCCCAGCGGCTTCGCGCAATGCGGCATTTCGCGCATGCCGCGATCCTGATCCTTGCGGCCTGACGATTTGTCAGGCCCGGCGAATGCCGGCGAAACGGAAAGCGCCATCGCGGCAGCTGCAGCCGCTATCATCAACTTACGCATCTAAACCTCCCCATGCGCCGGTGCCCTTCGAGCAGCCCGGCGCGGATGACCCAGTTCGCACGTGTCTGGCATTGCCGTGACGTGCACATGACAATGCGGGCATTGCGATCCGCCCCGCATCATGGCCGATATTTAGCAGAGCGTAACGACCTGAAATAGGCGTTTTTCGCCATTGGCTTGGCGATGTCGGGGGCGGGCCCGCGTGGAAATCCTTGCCGATGGCGTGCGTCGCGTTATCGTCGGGGGCGATGACATCGCTCGGTATCGTCCGCGAATTTCTGAGCGAGATGTCGCCGGTCGAAGGCGTCGCCGCGCTGTTGATCCTCGCCAACGTCTGGCTGGTCGCGCGCCGGAGCATCTGGAACTATGCGTTCGGGATCGCCGGCGTCGTGATTTACGGCGCGGTCTTCTTTCGCGCCAAGCTCTATAGCGACACGCTGCTTCAGGTCTTTTTCCTGGTCGTTCAGCTCTATGGCTGGCGGCAATGGCGCCGCTCGCAGATCGATTCCGGCGACGTGGTGGTCGAGCATCTGACGGCGAGCGCGCGGCTCGGCTGGCTCGCCGGCATTCTGATCGCGATCGCAGGCTGGGGCTGGCTGATGCACCGCTTCACCGATGCCGCTTTGCCCTGGTGGGATGCGTCGGTGGCGATGACCAGCGTCGCCGCGCAGATCCTGATGTCGGTCCGCAAGCTCGAGAATTGGTGGCTGTGGATCGCCGCCAATATCCTGTCGATTGGTCTCTATGCGGCCAAGGGACTCTGGATCACCACGGCGCTCTACGTTCTGTTGCTCGGCATTTCGATCTGGGGACTGGCGCGCTGGCGAGCCGCGCGGCAAAGGGCCGCGGCATGAAACTCCGCTCGATCTGCCTCCACGGTCCCGAAAGCACCGGCAAGTCCACCATGGCGCCCGAATTGGCCCGCCATTTCGGTTCGGCTTGCGTGGTCGAATATGGCCGCACCTATACCGAGGCGTTCGGCACCAATTGGACGATGGCCGACCTCGTCGCGATCGCTCAGGCGCACGATGCCCAGTCGCGCCAGGCGATTGCCAGCGGGCGGACGCCGGTGATCCTCGACACCGATCCGCTGATGACCGAGGTCTGGGCGGAGATGCTGTTTGGGCGCCACGACAAATGGTTCGATTCATGGAACGGCTTCGCCGATCTCTATCTGCTGTTCGACATCGACCTTCCCTGGGTGGATGACGGCACGCGGATGTTCGGCACGCCGGAAAAGCGCCGGCGCTTCTACGAATTGTCGATGGAAGTGCTCGAACGCCGCGGCGTGCGCTGGACGATGGTGAGTGGAGAAGGGGGTCAGCGCTATCTGACCGCGCTCCGCGCCATCCTCGGTACGGAGAAGTCGCTGGCCGGCGCTTAGGACCCTTGCCCTTTGGCGTTTGGCCGCATGCCTGCTATCGGCGCGGCAAATCCCTCTTCATTGCAAAGATCATCGTGTCCACGCCGCTCGACAAAATCCGCAATTTCTCGATCATCGCCCATATCGACCATGGCAAGTCGACGCTCGCCGACCGCCTGATCCAGGCGACCGGCGGGCTGTCCGAGCGCGAAATGTCCGAGCAGGTGCTCGACAATATGGACATCGAGCGCGAGCGCGGCATCACCATCAAGGCGCAGACCGTGCGCCTGTCCTACAAGGCGCAGGACGGCGAGACTTACACGCTCAACTTGATGGACACGCCGGGGCACGTCGACTTCGCCTATGAAGTCTCCCGCAGCCTGGCCGCGTGTGAGGGCGCGCTGTTGGTGGTCGACGCGGCGCAAGGGGTCGAGGCGCAGACGCTCGCCAACGTCTATCAATCGATCGAGCACGACCATGAAATCGTGCCGGTGATCAACAAGATCGACTTGCCCGCCGCCGAGCCGGAGAAAGTCAAGCTGGAGATCGAGGAAGTCATCGGCCTCGACGCGTCCAACGCGGTGCTGACCTCGGCAAAATCGGGGATCGGTATCGCCGAAGTGCTGGAGGCGGTGGTCCAGCGCATCCCGGCGCCCAAGGGCGACGCCTCCGCGCCGCTCAAGGCGATGCTGGTCGACAGCTGGTATGACCCGTATCTCGGCGTCGTCATCCTGGTGCGCGTGATCGACGGCGTGCTCAAGAAGGGCCAGCAGGTCACCTTCATGCAGGCCGGCACGCAGCATCTGGTCGACCGCGTCGGCTGCTTCCGGCCCAAGATCGAGCAACTGACCGATTTGGGTCCGGGCGAGATCGGCTTCATCACCGCGCAGATCAAGGACGTCGCCCAGGCGCGCGTCGGCGACACGCTGACCGATACCAAGCGGCCCGCCGCCGCGCCGCTGCCGGGCTTCAAGGAAGTCCAGCCGGTGGTGTTCTGTGGGCTGTTTCCGGTCGATGCCAACGACTTCGAGAAGCTTCGTGAGAGCATTTCGAGGTTGCGCCTCAACGATGCCAGCTTTTCGTTCGAGATGGAGACTTCGGCCGCGCTCGGCTTCGGCTTCCGCTGCGGCTTTCTTGGCCTCCTGCATCTGGAGATCATCCAGGAGCGGCTGACCCGCGAATACGATCTCGACCTGATCACCACCGCGCCGTCGGTCGTCTATCAGATCGAGTTGACTCACGGGCAGGGCCATATTGAGCTGCACAACCCGGCCGACATGCCCGATCCCAACAAGATCGCGCTGATCAGCGAGCCGTGGATCGAGGCGACGATCTATTGCCCCGACGAGTATCTCGGCTCGATCCTCAAGCTCTGCCAGGACCGCCGCGGCATCCAGAAGAACCTGACCTATGTCGGCGGTCGCGCCCAGGTGACCTACGAACTGCCGCTCAACGAAGTGGTGTTCGACTTCTACGACCGGCTGAAGTCGATCAGCCGCGGCTATGCCAGCTTCGACTATCACCAGATCGGCTATCGCGAGGGCGACCTCGTCAAGATGTCGATCCTGGTCAATAACGAGCCGGTCGACGCGCTCAGCATGATCGTCCATCGCGGCACCGCCGAAAGCCGCGGGCGCGGCATGTGCGAACGCCTCAAGGATCTGATCCCGCGCCATCTGTTCAAGATCCCGATCCAGGCGGCGATCGGCGGCAAGGTGATCGCACGCGAGACGATTGCCGCCATGCGCAAGGATGTTACTGCCAAATGTTACGGCGGTGATATAACTCGCAAGCGCAAGCTTCTGGAAAAGCAGAAGGAAGGCAAGAAGCGGATGCGCGAATATGGCTCGGTGCAGATTCCGCAGGAGGCTTTCATTGCGGCATTGCGCATGGGGGATGAGAATTAAGGTCTTCCGTCATCCCGGCCTTGTGCCGGGATCCACGGTGCCGCAGGCGTGGTCCTTGACCCTCTTGCTTCGGGCCAAGCCGCCCGGTGGACCCCGGCACAAGGCCGGGGTGACGACGAAATTCGGAGGCGCAATACCATGATCCCCCGCGAACTGATCGACGTCGCGCGCATTCCCGGCACCAATGACGAGCTGCGCCTGTTCCGCCGCGGCGCGGACTTCATGATCGTGCTCGACCGCAACGAGCTGATGAACAGCCGGATGAGCGGGTCGGAGGAAGTGCTGGCGACCGCGACGTGCGAACGCCTGGGTGCCCGCAAGGTGCCGCATTTGCTGATCGGCGGCTATGGCATGGGCTTCACGTTGCGCGCCGCGCTGCGGTCGCTCGGCGCCGATGCCAAGCTAACCGTGGCCGAACTGGTGCCCGAGATCATCGACTGGGCGCGCGGCCCGATGGCCGACCTCGCCGCCGGCTGCCTCGACGATCCGCGCGTCAGCGTCGTCGGCGACGACGTGGCGACGCTGATCGATAATGGGCAAGGGCAATATGACGCCATCCTGCTCGACGTCGACAATGGCCCCGACGGGCTGACCCGCGCGAGCAACGGCCGGCTCTATTCGGAACGCGGCCTCGAAGCAGCGTGGCGCGCGCTGCGCCCGGGCGGCATCCTGGCGATCTGGTCGGCGGCCCCCGATCCGCGGTTCGCCCGCAGGTTCGGCTCATATGGGTTCGTTGTGGACGAGGTCGTGACCCGCGCGCGCAGCAACGGCAAGGGTCCGCGCCATGTGCTCTGGTTCGGGACGCGCAGCGCCGCGTAGCCCCTCCGTGTGCAAAAAACGGCGACAGACTGCGACATTCCTGCACTTGCGGTCTGCCCGGAACGGGCCTAGCGGCGCGCAACCCTACGCGACGTTGCTTTTCCGCTTATGCCCCGCCCAGAACCCTCCCTGCTGGTTTCGATCCACGACGTCTCTCCCAAGTTCGAGGGGAAGGTCGATCGGCTCGCCGATCTCGTCTCACGCGACATGCCGGCGCCGCGCTACGCGATGCTGGTCGTGCCCGATCATTGGGGCGATTCGCCGATCCGCGCCGGCACGCCCTTTGCCTCGCGGCTGCGGGCCTGGTCGGATTCCGGGGTCGACATGTTCGTCCATGGCTGGTTCCACCTCGACCGCAGCGAGCATGACGGCGCGCTGGCGAAGTTCAAGGCGAAGCGGATGACCGCGGGCGAGGGGGAATTCCTGGGTCTCGATCACGATACCGCACGCGTACGAATGGCCGATGGGCGCAAGCTGATCGAGGACATTATCGGTCGACCGGCGGCTGGGTTCATCGCACCGGCCTGGCTCTATGGCGAGGGCGCGATGCGCGCGCTGGGCGAGGAGGGCTTCGCGCTTGCCGAGGATCATATGAAGGTGTGGCGCCCCACGACCGGTGAGGTCGTCGCCAAGGGACCGGTGATCACCTGGGCGAGCCGCAGCCGCTGGCGCATCGCCTCGTCGCTGGCCGTGGCAACGTTGGCCCGCGCCGCTTTGCCGCGAAAACCGTGGATGAGGGTTGCCGTTCATCCTGGAGACACCAATGTACCGGCACTGACCGACAGTATTGCGCGAACGATTGCCGCTTTGTCGCGCGGCGCGCGTTTTGCCCGGTACCGAGAATTCCTGCCGGCCACGGGGGCGTGAGCGGCCAGAGATCAACACGGGAAAGGGACGGGTAAGGTAGCGATCGAATGAACGACATGTCACGGGCCGTACGCGGAATGGAGGCCGCCACGGTTGCCGATTGGGCAAGAAGCGCGGGGGATCGCGCCGCTGCTCCCTGGCTTCGTTGGACGGGGCCGATCCTCTCGATCGCGATCATTTTCGTCGTTGCACGCTTTCTGGGTCGGACCGACCTGGCCGGCCTCGGCCAGTTGTTGCCGACATCGGTCGCCTTCTGGCTGGGGATGGCGTTGCTGCTAGCGCTCCAACCGATCGCCGACTATATCATCTTCCGCGGGCTCTGGCCGTTGCCGCTGGGCGGCGGGCTCGTCGCCTTGCTCCGCAAATCGGCCTCGAACGAATTGCTGTTCGGCTATTCGGGCGAGTTGCAATTCTATTTATGGGCACGCCGCAACGCGTCGATCCCCGGATCGCCGTTCGGAGCGGTGCGCGACGTCGCGGTGTTGTCGGCATTGGCTGGCAATATCGTCACCCTGGCTTTGCTGCTGGCGGCGATCGCGGTGCCGGGGCCGCTCGAATTCGGCGCGATGAACGTGCAAGTCCTGTGGTCGGGCGTGTTCCTGGTCGCCTCTTCGATGGTCGTGATGCTGTTCCGCCATCGCCTGTTCGCGTTGTCGCGCGGGCAATTCTGGCGGATCGCTGCGATCCACACGGCGCGGTCGATCGCGGTGACGTTGATGTTCGGGTTGCTGTGGGCAATGGTCATGCCCGGCGTGTCCGTTGGCTGGTGGCTGCTGCTGTCGGCGGCGCGTCAGTTCGTCACTCGCTTGCCGTTCCTGCCCAACAAGGATCTGGTGTTTGCAGGGCTCGCTGCCGGCATGCTGCACGACGTGCCGAATGTCGCCGATACGGTCGCCGTGGTCGCGGGCGTGGTGTTTGCCGGCCAGGTCGTGATCGGCGCGGCGCTCGCTATCGCCGACCTGGCGCGCGAAGCCCTGAACGTCGAGCCACGCTGATGCGCATCGTCGACGTCTGTGCTTTCTACACGCCGGCCGGCGGCGGCGTGAAGACCTATGTCGAGCGCAAGCTGCAGGCGGGGCCGCCTGCGGGGCATGAAATCGTCATTCTCGCGCCGGGCGACGAGGACCGGATCGAGGAAGTAGCACCCGGCGCGATCATCGCGACGATCGCTGCGGCGCCGTTTCCGCTCGACCGCAATTATCATTATTTCGACGATCAGGACCGGCTTCATGCCGCGCTCGACCAGTGGCGGCCGGATCTGGTCGAGGTCGCCTCGCCCTGGACCAGCGCATCGATGGTCGGGCGGTGGCGCGGCGATGCCCCGCGCTCGCTGATCATGCATTGCGACTTCCTGTCGGCCTATCCTTATCGCTGGCTGCAGCGCATGTTCTCGATCTCGACGATCGACCGCAGGCTCGAATGGTATTGGCGGCATTTGCGCAAACTCGATCGCCAGTTCGACTTCGTGGTGAGCGCCAGCGACGATTTGACCCAGCGATTGCGCGCCGGCGGCGTGACCAAGGCGCAGACCATCCCGATGGGGGTGCAGCCGGGGGTTTTCTCCCCCGATCTGCGCGACGAGGATTTGCGCCGCGAGATGCTCGAACAATGCGGCCTGCCGCCCGACGCAACCTTGCTGGTCGGGCTCGGCCGCATGGCGCCCGAGAAGCGCTGGCCGATGATCTGCGAAGCCGTGCTCGCGGCCGGATCGCACCACGCCGTCGGGCTGGTCCTGTTCGGCGCCGGCCGCGACCGCGCGCGGGTGATTCGCGCCACGCGCGGCTCGCCGCATATCATTGTCGCCCCGGCGATCGCCGATCGTGGCCGGCTGGCGCGCATGCTGGCCAGCGCCGACGCGTTGATCCATGGCTGCGAGGCCGAAACCTTCTGCATGGTCGCGGCCGAAGGAGCGGCGAGCGGTTTGCCGCTGATCCTGCCAGACCGCGGGGGTGCGGCCGACCACCACCGGCCGGGATGCGGCATCCGCTATGCCGCGTGCGACGCGCGCGATCTTGGCGAACGGCTGACCGTCTATCTTGGCGAAGATCTCCAGGCCGAGCGCCGGCGTGCTGCGGCTTTGGCGCCGCAGGTTCGATTGATGGACGCGCATTTCAGCGATCTATTCGCGGTGTACGAGCGATCGGTCGCGCGTGCGGCGGCTTGATGCGCGGCCGATCGCGCCGATCGAACGCACCCACTTGAAGGCCGGCGCTGGCAGTGCCACGACGCGCATCCGATGACAGCAGCCGGCGCCCCAATCTTCTATGATCCCTCGGGCCGGCGGCGGCGGCGCTTCGCGCTCGGCGTCGTCGCGTTCATCATGCTGCTGGTGCTGTCCGCGGCGGTGTTCGGCGCCTCGATCGGGATCGTGCCGTCGCAACCGTTGCTGCCGATCAATACCGAGCGACCGCTTCATCGGCTGGCGCCGCCGCACGACACCCTGCTCAAACGCACCGGCCGCACGATCGACTGGTATGGTCGCAAGCTGACCGGCGAGACGCGGTCGAAGGAAGCCAAGACCGCCGGTAACGTGCCGCTGGCGATCGCCTTCCACGTGCCGTGGGACGCGCAGAGCGCCGAATCGCTGCGCCGGCACATCAACGATCTCGACTGGGTGATTCCGGGTTGGGTGTCGGTTACAGGACCGAAGCATACGATCACCGTGTTCAGCGATACCGCGGGGCGCGCAGTGATCAACGGCGCGGCGCGCCGGCCTCTGATCCTGCCGATGATCCAGAACGCGATCCAGGGGCAGTTCGATGGCCCGGGCATGGCGGCGATGCTCCGCGACCCGAAGCTGCGCAAGGCCTTCCTCGACAAGCTCGAACCTTGGCTGCTCGCCAACCACGCGGCGGGCGCGATGTTCGATTTCGAGCAGCTGCCGGCCTCGGCGCAACGCGACTATCTCGCGTTTCTCGACGAGGCGAACACCCGATTCGACCGGCACGGCTGGCTGATAACGATCGCGGTGCCGGTCGGGGACAAATCGTGGAACCTGCCGGCCTACGCCAAGATCGTCGATCGCATCTTCCTGATGTCGTATGACGAGCATGAGAATTCGGGCGATCCCGGGCCGGTCGCATCGCAGGCCTGGTTCGCGCGCGCGGTCGCCGACGCGGCACGCGGCGTCTCGGCATCGAAGCTGGTCGTGACGATCGGCAGTTACGGTTATAACTGGTATCCCGGCGGCGCCGATCCGGTCACCGTCGAAGAAGCGTGGCAGGCAGCGCGCGATTCGGACGCCATGCCGAGCTTCGACCCGGCCAGCGGCAATTCGGGCTTCTCGTACGAGGAAGACGGCAAGAAGCACGTCGTCTGGTTCCTCGATGCGGCGTCCGCCTACAACCAGATCGGCTTTCTGCGGCGCGCCGGCCTCGGCGGCATCGCACTGTGGCGGCTGGGGTCAGAAGACCCCGGCATCTGGTCGATCTTCGGTCGATCGCATCCGACGCTGCCGCCGGCCAACGTGATCGAGGCGATCCCGAATGGTACCGATGTCGACATCGAGGGCCGCGGCGAAATCCTCAAGGTCGGGGCGACGCCTGCCGCCGGACAGCGCAAGGTGACGACCGGACGCGACGGCAACATCACCGCGGTCGATTTCCTGAAGCTGCCCAGCCAATATATGATCCAGCGCACCGGCTATAGTCCGAACAAGATCGCGCTGACGTTCGACGACGGCCCCGATCCGCAATGGACGCCGCAGATCCTCGACATCCTGAAGCGCTACAACGCGCCGGCAACATTCTTCATAGTCGGGGAGAACGCCCTGACCGAACGCCGGCTCCTCGAACGGATCGTGCGTGAGGGGCATGAAGTCGGCAGCCACACGTATACGCATCCCAATCTCGCCGGCGCCTCGGCGACCGATACCGATTTCGAGCTCAATGCCAATCAGCGGTTGTTCCAGGCATTCACCGGGCGCTCGTTGCGCCTGTTCCGTGCGCCCTATTTCGGCGACGCCGAACCAACCACCGCAGACGAACTCGGACCGGTCTATGCCGCGCAGCAGCGCGGCTATATTTCGGTCGGCCTCCATGTCGATGCCGAGGACTGGCAGCGGCCGGGCGTCCAGGCGATCATCGACAATGTAGTCGATGGAGTCGCCAAACGCGGCACCGGCTGCGCGTCGGGCGACGATTCGCAGTGCAGCCACAATATCGTGCTGCTCCACGATGCCGGCGGCGACCGTCAGCAGACGATCGAGGCACTGCCGACGATCATCGAGAAACTGCGCGCCATGGGCTTCACCCTGGTGCCCGTGTCCGAACTTGCCGGCCTGTCGCGCGACCAGGCGATGCCGGCGATTTCGCCAGGCGACCGGGCTGCGGCCCAGGCCGACTTGTTCCTGTTCGGCACGCTCGGCGCGGTGGTCACGGCACTCGGCTGGATATTCCTCTTCGCGATCTCGATCGGCATCCTGCGCGCGGTCGTGTTGTCGGCGCTCGCACTGATCCAGGCACGGCGCGAGGGGCGGACGATATTCCCGGCGATCGATCCCGACCGCTTCGTCACGGTGATGATCCCCGCCTATAACGAGGAAGCAGTGATCGAGCGATCGATCCGGACCGTGCTCGCCTCGACCGATGTCAGGATCGAGGTGATCGTGATCGACGACGGATCGAAGGACCGCACCAGCGAGATCGTGCGCGACGCTTTCGCCGGCGACCCCCGAGTGCGGCTGTTGACGCTCGAAAATGGCGGCAAGGCGCGCGCGCTCAACCGCGGCCTCGACCTCGCGACTGGCGAGATCGTCATCGCACTCGACGCCGACACGCAGTTCGAGCCGACGACGATCGCGCGGCTCGCGCGCTGGTTCGGCGATCCGAAATTGGGCGCGGTAGCGGGCAATGCCAAGGTCGGCAACCGCGTCAATCTGGTCACCAGATGGCAGGCGCTCGAATATATCACCGCGCAGAATCTGGAGCGCCGCGCGCTGGCCAGCCTCAACGCGATGACCGTGGTGCCGGGCGCGGTCGGCGCGTGGCGGCTCGAGGCGATCCGCTCGGTCGGCGGCTATCCCGACGACACGCTGGCCGAGGATCAGGATCTGACGATCGCGATCCAGCGCGCCGGGTGGAAAGTCCATTACGACCAGTTCGCCGTCGCCTGGACCGAAAGCCCGGAGAGCTTCAAGGGCCTCGCCAAACAGCGCTTCCGCTGGGCCTATGGCACGCTGCAATGTCTGTGGAAGCACGGCACGATCATCGGCCGCGGCAAGCCGCGTGGCCTCGCCTGGATCGGCCTGCCCCAGGCGATCGTGTTCCAGATCGTGCTCGCCGCGATCAGCCCGATCATCGACCTCGCGCTGATCGTCAGCTTCGCGCTGACCTGGCTCGCGGTCGAACAGCATGGCTGGGACCAGACGCAGCACAGTATCGAAAAGATGCTGGCTTATTGGCTGATCTTTACCGCGATCGACCTGCTTTCCGCGATCGTCGCCTTCGCGCTCGAACGCCGCGAGAAATGGTCGTTGCTGTGGCTGCTGATCCCGCAGCGCGTCGGATACCGCCAGGTAATGTATTATGTCGTGCTGAAAGCGATCACCCAGGCGCTGCGCGGCCCGCTCGTCGGCTGGGGCAAGCTGCAGCGCACCGGCCGCGTGCAGGCGGCGAATTAAAGCCGGATCGAGCCGCAGCTAACAACGCCTCCCCGGCGAAGGCCGGGGCCCAGTTGCCACGTCTTCGCATCGGCGGGATGCCCTCTCACATCCTTTGATACTAGGCCCCGGCCTTCGCCGGGGAGGCGTAATGAGAAAATGCGGTCCCGAGCCCGACGCCATTCAGCCTGTGATCAGCCGCGCGCCGCTTGCGTCCTTGCCCAGCCGGTCCGCCGGATTGCGCAATGGGCAGTCCTCCATCGACAGGCAGCCGCACCCGATGCAGCTGCCGAGCTGGTCGCGCAGCGCCGTGAGTTGCGCGATGCGATGGTCGAGATCGTCGCGCCATGCCGCCGACATGCGCCGCCAATCCTCGCCCGAGACCGGGCGATCGGCGGGGAGTTTGTCGAGCGCCGCCTTGATTTCGCCGAGCGGGATGCCGGTGCGTTGCGCGATCTTGATCACCGCGACCCGGCGCAGCACGCCGCGGCGGAACCGGCGTTGATTGCCGCCCGACCGCTCGGCGCTGATCAGTCCTTTGGCTTCATAGAAATGGAGCGTCGAGACCGCCACGCCGCTGCGCCGCGCGACTTCTCCGACCGACAGCATTGCGGGGATAGCCTGCATGCAAAAGCCCTTGACCTGAACTAAGCTTGAGGTTGCATAGCCCTGTCTGGCGGCGCCGGCAATTGCTTCGGCGCCGGGTTCACGACCATCAGGAGACATTGTCCATGGCTACCGCTCCCTTCTATCGCGTCGACAAGTTCATCGTGCCCGATGCGGCGCGCCAGGCGTTCATCGACGCGGTTGACGACACCGATGCCGTGATGCGCACGCAGCCCGGTTTCGTCCGCCATGATCTGCTCGAACAGGTTGGCGGGCCGGGCGAATATAATTTCGTCACCGTCGCCGAATGGGAAAGCGACGAGGTCATTCCGATAGTCGCCGCCGCGATCGCCCGGCACCAGGCGAAGCGGCGGTTCGATCGCAACGCCTTTTTCGCCGCGCACGGCATCCGCGCCGACATCGCGACCTATCGCGTGCTTTGAGGCGCCAGCCGCGCGGTGTATGCGCCGGGCATGATCCAGTCGTTCACGCGCCGTTTCGTCCTCGCCGGATTGGCCGCGCTGGCGATCGGCGCGGCGCCGTCCCCCCAGGCGCCGATCGTACTGGCCGCGGCGAGCCTGCAGGAATCGCTGACCGCCGCGGCGGACGTTTGGGCGAAAGCGGGCCACGCGCGCCCGGTAATCTCGTTCGCCGCCTCGTCTACCTTGGCACGCCAGGCCGAAGCGGGCGCGCCGGGCGACCTGTTCGTCTCGGCCGATGAGGAGTGGATGGACGCGCTGGCGGCTAAAGGGTTGCTCGCGGAGGGGACGCGCGCCGATCTGGTCGGCAATCGGCTGGTCGTGGTCGAGCCCATCGGGCGCCATTCGTCGATTCCGGCCGGTGGCGCCCGGCTCGCGCGGATATTGGGCGCCGGCGCGCTGGCGATGGCCGATCCCGACAGCGTGCCGGCAGGCAAATACGGCAAGACGGCGCTCGAGAGGCTCGGTGCCTGGACCGCGGTCGCGCCGAAGGTAGTGCGCGCGGAGAATGTTCGCGCCGCCTTGGCGCTGATCGAGCGCGGGGCGGCGCCGTTCGGGATCGTCTATCTGACCGACGCCAAGGCGTCGTCGAAAGTGCGCGTGGCGGGCGTGTTTCCGGCGACCAGCCATCCGCCGATCCTCTACCCGGTCGCCCGGCTGGCGCGGTCGACCAACCCGGAGGCCGAGGGATTCCGCCGCTTCCTGCTCTCGCCGCGCGGCCGCGCGATCTTCGCGCGGTTCGGTTTCACGGCGCCTGCAAAGTGATCGGCCCACGCCGTCATGCCGGGCTTGTCCCGGCATCCAACGTGCAACAACGGCTGGATTCGGTTGTGGAGGGTTGGTGTTCGAGCGAGATCGTGTCCCCCGGACACGATCTTGGCTTGCCGGGGGCAAGCCAAAGCTCGAACACGGAACAAGTCCAGGGTGACGATGAAATGGAATGCACGGTTTGACCGCTGAGGAATGGGGAATCGTCGCGCTGTCGCTCCGCGTCGGGCTTGTCGCGACGATAGCGGCGCTCCCAATCGCTTTCGCCATCGCCTGGCTACTCGCGCGTGGCCGCTTTCCGGGCAAGATCCTGATCGAAGCGATCGTCTATCTTCCGCTGGTCGTACCGCCGGTGGTGACGGGGTGGTTCCTGCTGGAGGCTTTCGCACCGGGCGGGCCGCTCGGTTTCTTGAGCGATGGCGTGTTGTTCCGCTGGATCGGCGCGTCGATCGCCGCCGGAATCATGGCGCTGCCGCTGATGGTGCGCGCGATCCGGCTGTCGATCGAGGCGGTCGATCGCCGGCTCGAAGGCGCGGCGCGGACGTTGGGCGCGGGGCCGTGGCGCGTCTTCTGGACGATCACCTTGCCCTTGAGCCTGCCGGGCCTGCTGGCGGGCACCGTGCTCGGCTTCGCGCGGTCGCTGGGCGAATTCGGTGCGACGATCACTTTCGTCTCCAACGTGCCGGGCCAGACCCAGACTTTGCCGCTGGCGATCTACGCCGCGCTGCAACGTCCCGATGGCGACGCGATCGCGCTGCGATTATCGGCACTGTCGATCGCGGTGGCGCTGGCGGCACTGGTCGCGTCGGAACTGCTCGCGCGGCGGATGCGCGCGGCGATGGTTCATGGCGTTTGATCTCCACGTCTCGAAGCGGCTCGGCGACGCCGAGATCGCACTGCGGCTGGAGGCAGGCGATGGTGTGACCGTTCTGTTCGGCCCGTCGGGCGCGGGCAAGACCAGCGTGCTCCACATGGTAGCGGGGCTACTGCGGCCCGATCGCGGCCATATCCGGGTCGGCGGGGTCGAGCTGTTCGGCGAGGGATTGGACGTTCCGCCCGAACGCCGGCGCGCGGGGTACGTCTTTCAGGAGGCGC
>Ga0105241_10000506_pt1 | contig 29372 bp, 23 predicted proteins | sample KBSC64metaG_FD_80422 | JGI IMG/M metagenome (GOLD analysis project Ga0105241, IMG submission 80422) | Corn rhizosphere microbial communities from Kellogg Biological Station, Michigan, USA - KBS C6-4 metaG | ecosystem: Host-associated > Plants > Roots > Rhizosphere > Soil | place: Michigan, USA... | reverse complement strand
GAGCGTAGGCGGGTCGATTCAGCCATTGGTTCTGTTGCCTCAACAACAGATCCCGACGACTTCATTGTTCTACCAGGCGCTGCTGAAAACGGTGGTGACGTTCGTGGTGAAGACGCGCGGAAACATTCCTGTCGCGCAACAGATGCGGACAGTTTTCCATCAACTTGCTCCCGGCTTTGCGCTCGACCAGTTCCAGACGATGCAGGAAGCGGTGGACAAGAACACGTTCAGCCAAAGGCTTGGGCTTTATCTCGTGGGGTCGTTCGCGGGGCTCGCGATCGCGATGGTGATTGCGGGACTGTATGGCGTGCTGTCTCAACTGGTGAGCTACAGGCGACGTGAGATCGGCGTGCGCATGGCATTGGGCGCCACGCGGGAGAGTGTAGCGAAGTTAGTGCTGCGGCAGGGATCGATTCTGATTGGAGCAGGACTTGTCGGAGGGCTTGTGCTGGCGCTTGCGTCTGGACGTCTTATCAAAGGTTTTCTGTATGAGGTGAAGCCCCTGGATGCGAGCACATACATCGCGGTGGCGGTGGTGCTGACAGCCATTGGTCTGATCGCGGCGTTGATCCCGGCGCGGCGGGCGGCAACGATTGAGCCAATGCAGGCCCTGAGGGACGAGTAAGGCAGGTGACCTTGGAAGCAAGGGAACGAGGAGCAACCCTTTTCGCTGCAAGGGCGTTGGTGCTCCATCGGGCTTTGCGCAGCCATGCGTGCATCAAACGAGAGATGTGCGTTGGTAGAATCTGGCAATGATCTGTGAAGGATGGGAAGGGCTTACGGTCGACGGAAGGTTCCCGCTACTGGAGTGGCTTGGCGGGTGGGCTGATCGCTGCGTCTTTCTCACCGTGCGCCAGTCGACACACACCGCGAATATCAAGCTGATCCAGGCGAGCGGCTTCGATGCCGATGCGTACGTGGCCAAATGGGAGGGGGCAAAGACGCTGCCCCATCCTTGTCTCGTGGAAATGATGGAGACTGGTCGTTATCGGCTGCACGATACGGATGTTGCGTATGTCGTGACCGAGAAGGCCGATACGTTTCTTTCCGGGATTGTTCCCAGGAAGGCGCTCAATGCTTCGGAAGTAGCGGAAATTCTTGGCCCGGTTGTCGATGCTCTTGCGTTTTTGCATGAGAAGGGCTTTGTGCACGGGAGCATAAAGCCTTCCAGCATCGCGCTGATCGAAGCGGAGTGGAAGCTTTCGCCGGACGAGACGGCTCGCGCAGGCGATGCAATGAAGTTGAACCGGGAACTCGACACTTACGATGCGCCTGAGGTCGGTTCGGGAATCGTGACGGCCGCAGCCGACATGTGGTCGCTGGGCATGATCGTGGTGGAAGCCTGCAGCCAGCGGACTCCCGTTTGGGACCGCAACACGGCAGGAGATCTTGGCGTGCCGGACTGGCTGCCGCAGCCTTTCCGGGACATTGCACACGAGTGCGTTCGCTGGGACCCGGCCAAGCGGATTTCGATTGGAGAGGTGAAAGATCTGCTGGCGCGAACGCCAGCGCCTGTAAAATCGTCGAACTCCGGCGTGGCTCGCAGGCCTGAGGCACACAGCGTGGCAGCAGGAGCGGCGGTCGTCACGGAGCCAGTGGTTTCGACACTCTCTGAGCGGGTTGCAGCAATTCGTGCTGAGGATCCAGGGGAACTGCGTCGGGCTTCGAAGCCGTTGTTTGAACCGGAGACGGATGAGCTAACGCCTCGAACGCGCCTGTTCGCCGATATCGCTGACGAAGGAGAACACGAAAGCCATACAGGGATGGTGCTGTTCGCGCTTCTGGTGCTGCTTGTGATTGGTGTTGTGCTTGGAATTCGCTACAAGGATAGGATCTTGCCGCTGATCGCAAAGCAGAACGCACCGACGTTGGTTCAGCATGCGCCCCAGGCGGAAGCGCCGCAGAATCCGACCGGTGCGGCAAAGGCTGATCAAGAGGCAGTGCCGAATGCACCACAAAGGCCCCCGCAAGAGAGTCAGGCGAACGGGACCGAAACCGCATCGCAAAAACAGGCAGCTCAGCCATCGACGGAGGCGACGAAGCAGCCCGTGCAGCCTGCACCGGATGCGCAAACTCCTGCTGATTCGTCGGACACAAAGTCGCAGCCACAGCCGGAGAAGGAAGAGCCCGCGCCCAAAGAGGCGACGCCTTCGCCACGGGTGATGAACGCCAAAGGCGCGGTGCTGAAACGGGTTCTGCCCAGCGTCGCGTCGGGCGCCGTTCAGAGTATGCGCAGACCAGTGCAGGTGGATGTGCGTGTTTCAGTGAACAGCAACGGCACGGTTTCGAGCGCTCAATGCGTAACCCAGAGCCGGGGGAACTACTGGGCGAAGGTCTCGCAACAGGCGGCGGAGGGTTGGAAGTTCAAGGCGCCGGTCAGTCAGGGCCAGGCGCAAGACAGTTATTGGATGCTGCTGTTCCAATACAGCCGCGGAAAGACGGACGCGGTGGCTAAGCAACTACGCTGAGGCGTTCAGTATGAGAGCATCGCAGGGGTTAGGGTTTGGTTTGTTTCTCTTGGTCAGCTCTGCCACATGCCTGGCGCAGAAGAGGGCGGTTGAAGATGATCAGATTGCGGGCGTGTGGCGTGGTCACTCGGTTTGTATGGTGAAGAACAGTCCTTGCCAAGACGAGGTGAATGTTTATCATATTTCGGCCATTCCGGCGAAACCGTCAACTTACTTTGTCTCGGGAAACAAGGTTGTGAACGGCAAAGAAGAAGTGATGGGGACTAACGAGTGGAAGTATGACGCGAACGCTCACACTCTCTCTCATGAATTTCCGCGCGGCGCGTTTCGGCTGAAGCTGGAAGGTGAAAAGATGGAAGGCGATCTCAAGCTGCCGGATGGCACCCTGTACCGTCAAATCTATCTTCAAAAAGAGAAGTGAATCAAGGCGCTGTGCAGGTGAAGTTCGCCGCATCGTTGGTGTCGCCGGAGCCTGAGTACTTCGCGACCCTGGGATAGGCGCAGAGCGGGCGTGTCATGACGACCTTCGGTACACCGTTTTCGCCTGGGGCATATCTTGTTGCTGTGATGCTGTCCTCGGGCGAGCCTTTCTCAACCCAGTTCACAAGCGAATCGAAGAGGCCGTAGGTGGGACCTTTAGCGGTCTGAAGCCCGAACTGGCCAAAAAAGCTGGGACCAGGACCGCCGGCGCAGTGCTCGACGCCCGGCGCCATGTAGAGGCGGAGGAAGGAATCCGTGTTGGCGTCACCCATCTTTTGCTGGACGCTTTTGTAGTAGTCGATGGTGTTCCAGGGGGAGATGGCCTGATCATTCCAGCCGTGATAGAGGATGAGTTTGCCGCCCCGTGATGAGAATTTGTCGAGGTCTGGATCGGTGGCATCGAGATCGGCTGCTTCCTTCTCGCGCGATTGGCGAAGAGCAACTTCGGGATCAGCTGTGAGCGCATTCCACTTTGGGTCGCCAGTGACGATGTAGCGAAAGTAATTGTCCACATAGTGAAGGCCGGATGCGCTGGTAGGGTCCTGGCCGATGACCCATTCGCGCCAACCCCATTCGTCGCCGGGAGTGAAGCCGGGGAAGACGATCTTCCCTGAGGCATCGCGCGGTCCGTTGTAGATGGAATTCAGCGTACCGATCTGCGGCTGAGTGAGGCAGTCGAGCGTCTCTTCGCCCTTGCAGAGAAGGACCTGCGGATCGAAGTGGCACTTGGATGGATCATTGACAATGCCGTCTTTGACTCCGTCGAGAGCATCGCACGCTTCGAGCGATGCTTTCTGAATGGCATGGAGCTTGAGGTCGGAGAAGTACGCGCGTGGATCAGATTGTCTTGACTGGATTGTCAACACGCCCGCACCCACCATGGTGGACCAGGCATTGGCAGGCGCGCCGGCAAGAATGCCGTCGTAGTCAGCGGGAAACCGCTGGGCCTCCACGAGAGCTTCGCGGCCGCCGTCGGAGCAGGAATCGAAGTAAGCCTTGTTCTCGTGCTTCCCGTAGTAGGCAGAGACAATCTCGCCGGCTCGCAGGCGCGTGAGATGAACGGCGCGCCAGCCGAAGTCCTTCACCTTTTCGGGATGTCCGTAGGCCCAGGTAGCGTCAGTGGCATTTGCCTGATGGCCGGCATCAGATCCTGCAACCACAAAGTTGCGCTTCAGATATGCAGCAAGTTCGTCGTAGCCGATGGACCCGGCGAAGCCTCCGTTGCCGGCTCCGAGCAAGCGGCCGTTCCAGTTCTGTGCTGGAAGCCACACTTCGAAGCGAATAGCCGAGTCGCTGGTAGGCCGGAGGATGCCGGTGACACGACAGAAGGGCGGAAGTCCTGTGAAGGGAGGGCGCGCATCGGAGATGGACAACGAGCCGGACGTGACGGGCTCAGCATTCGAAATGGCGGTGTTCTCTAGTTTGAGGGACTTGAGCGAAGCGCAATCGGTGGCTCGGAGCCACGAGGGGCTAACAGATAGAAAGAGAACGAGCAAGCAAAACCGAGCGAGATGATTCAAGCGACCCCCTGAACGGCCCTGAAGTTATCGAGTGGATTAGATCAGATGAACGCTCCACAGTGCCAGCAGCTTCGACGTGCGCCAGGGCGGGGACCGGGTGCACGATTTGTGACGATCTGCAGTCGAAAGAGAGCAAGTCCAAGACCAATGCGGTTAGACTTTCGGCAATGATTTCGAAATATAGTTGGACTCAAGCCGTAGGGCGGGTGGCTCTTCTCGCGGCAGTTTTCGGGTGTATTGCGGAAGCGGCTGCACAGCAATTGCCGGAGATAAATCGATCGCAGAGCTTCGGGGCCGATCGATGCGGGCCCGCGGATCCTGCCTATATCAAGACGGCGAACGAGACAGGTGGCGTGCCGCTGTTCCTGCAGCGCAGTGAGGCAGGCAAGGCGATGCAGCTGATGCGGGAGTCGACACGCGAAAACGTGTCAACTGTCTTGTGGGCATCGGCAAGACTGGCGGGTGCCGCGCAGAAATTCGACGTTCCGGTGGATTCAGTTACGGAGCGGATCACATTTACGTTTTCGGTTGATACGAAAGGAACCAGGCTACTGCTACGGCAGCCGAACGGGCTGGAAGTTCGGGCCGGGTCGGCTGGTGTAGAGGACACGCAGCTGAACTGTGGGCGACTGATCACGGTGGTGAAGCCGCAGGCAGGCATGTGGCATGCCGAAGTGAGCGGGACTGGAACGTTCTGGCTTGAGGCGCAGGCGCAGAGCGATATCTATTTCATGAAGGCGGAGTTTGTGGAGGTGGGCGGGCGGCCGGGGCACGAAGGGCTCTTTCGGATCAAGGGGCAGCCGATTACCGGGCATCCGGCGACGTTGCAGGTGTCGGTCTCCGCCAAGCAGGCCCGGACGACGGAGTTTGCGCTGGTGAGTTCGAAGGGCGATGTGCTCCAGAAGCTGCACCTGAAAGTTATGGACAACGATCGGGAGTTTCTGGAGTTGACGGGCGATGTTGCGTTGCCGAATGTGCCGTTCCGGATAGCGGTGATGGGTCGCGATTTGAAAGCAATGCCGTATCAACGTTTCGACGCACCCCTGTTTCATGTCGAAACGGTACAGGTGGTGCCGAAGTTCGGTTTTGAGGAGATTGCGGCGGGAGAAAAGAAGATGGGCGAGTTCGAGGTAAAGAATTTCGGACCTGCGCGAGCGTTCAAGGTGACGGTGGCAGACGCGCACAAGTTCGTTACAGAAGTCGAGCCGAAAGAACTCTCCCTGGGTGTAAACGGGAACCGCAACTTGAAAGTGAAGCTCGCGGTGCCATTGGGGACACAAGCGGGTGTCGGGGACGATGTGGTCGTGGTGGTCGCCAGCACGTCGGGGGCGCCGACGACCAACTCGGCGATCGTGCATTTGTCTGTTGCTAGGAATTCGAATGCGGACAACCAACCTTGATCGTCCAGGCGAGGGACTACGACATACGCGAATCTTTTCAGGAGTAGCGGCGAGGGATTTGTGCTTCTCGTCACTTGAAACGCTGTGGGAATGTGTAGCATAGAGGCCAATCTAAAAAGAGTCCACCATGATCACGTTCAGGAATTTGGGAGTTTCTATCTCCCTTCTTCTATTTGCCTCCAGCGCCGCTTTCGGGCAAAGTTCTCCTTCTCAAGAAGCGAAACTGAATGGTGATGAACACCATCCGGTAGTGTCGGCGAAGGTTAATGCGCTGGCGCATCGCCTGCTCGACCTTGGGCTGAAAACCAATGCTCTCAGTGGAGACGATCTAAAGCCCTGGCACATGACGATCGACTTTCAAGTGATTGAGCCGCGCATTCCGAAGCCAGTGAGCGGCACCGTGGAAGAGTGGTATGTGGGGCCCAAAAAATGGCGGCGCGTCTACACGGGAGGTACGCCGGACCTCAACGGGACTGAGTGGAGAGTTTCGAAGTTTGAGCACTACCAAACGAAGCCAGGAGACAGCGGGTTTTCGTACTACGCATTGAATCTGCGAGTGACGAGACCGGTGGTGGATCCGATGTATCAGGCAGCCAAACATTCATCCCGAATACGATCTTCAGGTGAGACGGGTGAACACCGCTGGAGTCGCGCTTAATTGCGTTTCCGTTCCCGATCCGAAGCGCTACGCAGAAGAGACCAATCCAGATTGGCTGTTTGCCACGATGTGTTTTGACGCTGATACGCATCTGCGGCTGACGGTCGCTGGTGACACATCGGTGCAGTTTGACGACTTGCAGCCATTCCAGGGGCGCACGGTGGCGCGGGATGTGAAGGTCATCCAGAAGGGAACTTTGATTGCGGCGATGAAGGTGATGCTCTTGGAAGCACTGGAAAGCCCGAGCCCTGACCTTGTGCGGGCGCCGAAGAGTGCGATTGCTCAGCCATATGTCATCGAGCCAGGCTTTCCGGCACCGGAGCCCGTTTACCAAGTGGCTGCCCATATCCAACTGCCCGCTGGCGGAAGACCGTATCAAGGCGTTGCACTGATCCCTGCGATGATCCGCAAAGATGGGAGTGTGAAGGTGAGGGTGGAAGAGATGCTTTGGACAGGTCAATTCCTCAACTTCAAAGACTCTCTTGTGAACGCCATTAGCCAGTGGAGATATAAGCCATACCTCGTGGATGGAGAGGCCGTAGAAGTGGGCTTAACGATTCAGTATCCGCTCGATGGAAAGCCGTTTGTGCCTGAGTACGAGCGAGCGAAACCAGAAGTTGTGCATACGAGTGCCAATGACTTCTCGAGCGCGTACGATCCCAAGCGAGATCCGAACAAGGATCTAACGATGGCGGAAACAATCGCAACGGAGACGCACAAACGCATTCTGATGGATGTGGGCAGGAACTGGTGCATCTGGTGCAGACGACTCGATGACTTTTTCGCGAAGAACGCAGACCTTCGGAGTGCGCGCGATGCGAGCTTCGTTCTGCTGAAGGTAAACATGAGCGCGCAGAACGACAACTACACGTTTCTGCACGGGTTCCCAGAGATTCCGGGATACCCGTTCTTGTTCGTACTGGACGAGAATGGGAAAGTACTGACAGCCGCAAACCCCAGCGATCTGGAGAACGGTTCCGGCTATGACGCAGGCAGGGTGAGAAAGTTCCTCTCAAGCTGGCAGGCGAAGCAGAACTGATGGAGCTCTGGTTTCCACGGCTTCCACACTGAGCGCATGACTGCGGACGTATGCTTGAGACACGTCCCGAGTGAGTGATTTTGCCCAGAGCGTGAAGCAGCAGGTCGACATCGTCAAGATCGTCGAGGGGTACATCCGTCTGCGCAAAGCTGGGGCAACGAACTACTCCGGGTTGTGTCCCTTCCATAAAGAAAAGTCCCCGTCCTTTAATGTGCATGTGGTGAGGCAGTTCTTTCACTGCTTCGGGTGCGGGGTGTCAGGGGACGTTTTTTCGTTTGTAGGCAAGATCGAGAATGTAGGCTTCCCTGAGGCAGTCCGGATTGTGGCGCAGAAGGCAGGGATTCCGCTTCCGAAGCGTCAGTTCTCGTCGCCCGAAGAAGCTGCCGAGGCGCGGATGCGCGGCAAGTTGCTGGACCTGCACGAGGTGGCGGCAAGTTGGTTTGAGGAGCAGCTACGGGGGGGGGAGGGGGCCGTGGCACGGGAGTACCTTGCCGGGCGGGGGATGACGCCGGAAGGGATCAGGGCATTCCGGATCGGGTACGGGCCGGACAGCTTTGGCGCATTGCGGGATCGACTGGGTGGGATGGCGGACGAAGCTACGTTGCGGGCATCGGGGCTCTTCAGTTCCAAAGAACAGGGAGATGGGTCGCAAGGGCCGATTTATGACCGGTTCCGCAAGAGGGTGACGTTTCCGATTTGCAACGAGAGCGGTCGCGTAATCGCATTCACGGCGCGAACGCTAGAGTCGGGCGAGAAGGCAGGGCCGAAGTACGTCAATTCGCCGGAGACGCCGCTCTATCACAAGGGCGAGGTGCTGTTTAACCTCGACAAGGCCAAGAGTGCTATCCGACAGGCGGGATATGCGTTGCTGGTTGAGGGGCAGATGGACTGTATCTCGCTGTTTTTGCGCGGGATCCAGCATGTGATTGCCACGAGCGGAACGGCGTTCACGGAGCAGCAGGTGGCGATTCTGCGCCGCCATACGCAGAACGTGGTGGTGAATTTCGACCCCGACGCTGCCGGAGCGAATGCGGCGGAGAAGTCGATTGCGCTGCTGACCGAAGAGGGGTTCAATCTGAAACTGGTGACGCTCGATGGGGGTCTTGATCCGGACCGGTTTATCCGCGAGCGCGGCGTTGAGGCATACATGCAGGCGGTGATGGGGGCAAGAAGGCAATCGGACTACCTGATCGAGCGAGCCCGGCAGATGTTCCCGGGGGCGACGGCGGAACATAAGGTCAAGGCCATGAACTACCTGTTGCCGCATATCCGGCGGATTCCGCATGAGCTTTTGCGCCTGGAATTTGTCAGGGATGCATCGCAGAAGCTGGGGATCGACTCTGCAGTCATGCTGGGGGATCTGCGTCATGCAGCCTTGAAGCGACGGGAGCACATCGAAGTGCGGACCACGACACTGACGGAGGTGGAACGGGTATTGTTGCGGGCGCTGGCCATCACGGATCCGGAACACGAGGAGGCGCGACGAACGGCAGCAGATGCGGTGCAGCGAGAACCTCAATGGTTTGAATCGCTTGGAGTGGCTTCTTCTCTGGCCGCGCTGGCGTCTCGGGGAGCGGGCGATCCTATGGATGTGGTCGAGGATCCAGCGCAAAAAGCGCTTCTGGCGGAGGCGCTTCTTGCTGAAACTGAATCTCCTTCGGCAGATACCGTAATCAGCACAATTGTCAGCCTGCAGCAGCGGAAGATTGAAGCAGAGCTGCGAGACATGAGGGCGCAGATCGCAGAATCGGAGAGGCGTGGGGATTTTGCGGAACTCGCTGTACTGACGCAGCGGAAGCTCGATCTGGACAAGGCATTGCGGCAGTTGCGCCGTGCAGGAAACGGCGCGGCTCCTGGCAAAAACCCTTGATTTCTTTGAGTCGCTTTAAGTGCAGGAGCCGTCTAAATATCTAGAGCAGCGGGCAGGAATGGCGGACTGTCCGAGTCCGGATCTCGAACAGTAGAGATTTGGCGGTTACCAGCGGAGGAGAATCGGGCCGCAATTCATCGTTCCGGGGTGAATTGAGTTGTGTTAATCTATTGATCTCTGTGAGGATGCGCGCCCCTTTGCCCCACACATGAGCTTCGGCTCGCGGGCGACCCAGGCGAAACCTGAAGCGCAAACATCCTGCTCCGAGCGACCTATTACGTCCGCTTCTTTTTTGCGGGAAACCGCGAGTTCGTGTCCGTACGCGCACCCAGGGCATCAAAAACATGTTGCGCGCGGATTGGGCCCAGGCACTGTTGCGCGATATCGGTGCTACGGCAAAACCAGAGTTAGGATCGCACGTGGAGTTCTCATCAAGGTCGCCGCTCCCTGCTGGTCTCGGCGACTTGACTTTGTCGCTTCGGTATAGAGGGGACTCTGATTTTGCCAAGAAACTTGATCGCGCTGGAGAGTAGGAAACGTTTTGGCTATCAACGACAAATTTGAAGACGACATCGAGAAGTTGATCGACACGGGTAAGGACAAGGGGTACCTGACCTACGGCGATGTGAACGAGATGATGCCGGAGGACATGAGCACTTCGCCCGATGACATGGACGATCTGCTGACAACCATCAGCGGCCAGGGAATCGATTTGCTTGACGCGCCGAAGTTTGGTGCGGAGAAGGATTTTGAGCTCGAAGAGGGTGAGGACGTCGAGCTTGATCTCACGCCCGGCACGCTGGAAAAAACGAATGACCCCGTTCGCATGTATCTGCGCGAGATGGGCACAGTTCCGCTGCTGACGCGTGAAGGCGAAGTTGAAATTGCCAAGCGCATCGAGCGCGGCCAGCTTCGCGTGCTGAAGGCGATTTCACGTTCGTCGATCGTAATTCGCGAGATCGTGGCTTTGGGCGAAGACTTGAGGCGCGGCGTTCGCAACGTGAAAGAGGTAGTGATCTTCGACGAGGAAGAGCTTACCGAAGACGTTGTGCAGGCACGCGTGCGCTCGACCGTGGGCCGCATCGACGCGCTTATCAAACATCAGAAGAAGATTGCGCAGTTCGAAGAAAAGCTGGAGGCTGCGAACAGCAAAACGAGCCAGAGGGAACTGCGTAAGACGCGCTGGCTGATTGCGCGCGAGAAGGTGTACGTCTCCCGGATCGTGCGCGAGCTGAAGTACACTGCGCTCGAGCGCAAGCGCCTGCTCGACAAGGTCAATAAGACTGTCGACACCATGCGCACGCTGGAGCGGCAGATCCGTTCGCTCGATCAGAAATACGACGCGTCGAAGAGCGAGGAACTGAAAAAGGAATACCGGCGTCAGCAGAAAAACTGCAAGGTCGATCTGGAGAAGATCGAAGGCGACGCGGGCGTTTCCATTGTCGAACTGAAGCGCACGCAGCGCGAGATGATCCAGGGCGACATGGACGCCGAGCAGGCCAAGCGTGAGCTGATTGAAGCCAACCTTCGTCTCGTCGTATCCATCGCGAAGAAGTACACCAACCGCGGACTGCAGTTCCTCGACCTGATTCAGGAGGGCAATATCGGCCTGATGAAGGCGGTGGACAAGTTCGAGTACCGGCGAGGCTACAAGTTTTCGACGTATGCAACCTGGTGGATTCGCCAGGCGATTACTCGCGCCATTGCGGACCAGGCTAGGACGATTCGTATCCCGGTGCACATGATCGAGACGATCAACAAGCTGATCCGCACCAGCCGGCAACTGGTGCAGGAGCTGGGACGTGAGCCGTCGAGCGAAGAGATTGCGCGGCGCATGGACATTCCTGTGGCGAAGGTACGCAAGGTGCTGAAGATCGCGCAGGAGCCAATCTCGCTGGAGACGCCGATCGGCGAAGAGGAAGACTCGCACCTCGGCGACTTCATCGAAGACCGCCAGGCCGTTTCGCCCAGCGAGGCTGTCATTAGCGTGAACCTGAAGGAGTACACCTCCCAGGTTCTGCGCACGCTGACGCCGCGCGAAGAGCGGGTAATCAAGATGCGCTTCGGGCTTGAAGACGGCTCGGAGCACACGCTGGAAGAGGTAGGCCAGAGCTTCCAGGTCACACGTGAACGCATCCGGCAGATCGAAGCGAAGGCGTTGCGCAAGCTGCGGCACCCATCGCGGTCGCGGAAGCTGAAAGCGTTCGTCGATGGCGTGAAGGAAATGTAGCACCTGCGGTGCGACCAACGGCGCCCTTGGGCGCTATTGGTCCAAGGCAGAACAGCACGTGGAGCGGGAGCAACAAGAGCCGTGGCCGAAAGGCTGCGGCTTTTGCGTTCCAGATTTGTATTCCTAGTGCAGAACGGGTCGCTCACGGTGGAGGATTCATTCTGGGAATTCTGCTTGCCATTCTCTTAACTCCTCTGCTAAAACGTTTTGGTACGTGCAAGGAGTACCAAATGAAGAGGATTTCCCGCCGTCAGTTTGGCAAGGGTGCCGCGGCAGCTGCCGCCGCTGCGTATGCCGGTGTTTCATTTCCACGGTTCGCATTTGGAGAGCCGCAGCCGGGGCACATTGAATACCCCAAGGGGTTCCTGTGGGGATGTGCGACGGCTTCGTATCAAGTAGAAGGCGGCGCGAAGGATGATGGGCGCGGACCTTCGGTGTGGGACACGTTCTCGCACACGCAAGGCAAGACGCACAACGGCGATACAGGCGATGTGGCGGACGATTCATACCACCTCTACAAAGAGGACGTACAGCTGCTGAAGAACCTGGGTGTTCAGGTTTACCGGATGTCGATCTCGTGGTCGCGCGTGTTTCCGACGGGGAAGGCCCCGGTGAACCCGAAGGGGCTCGACTACTACAGCAAGGTAGTCGATGAGCTGCTCGCGAACAAGATCACGCCCTACATCACGCTCTTCCACTGGGACACACCGCAAGGGCTCGAAGGTGGCTGGACGAATCGCGACACATCGAAGGCCTTCGGCGATTACGCCGCGTTCATGGGCAAGCATCTTGGCGATCGCGTCAAGCACTGGATGACGACGAACGAATTCGTGTGTTTCACGGATCTCGGCTACCAGATCGGGCAGTTTGCACCTGGGCTTAAGCTGCCGCCTGCGCAGGTGAATCAGGTACGGCATCACGGGATCCTGGCGCACGGGTATGGCGTGCAGGCGCTCCGCGCGAATCTCCCATCGGACGCGAAGGTCGGTCTCGCGGAAAACGCGAGCGTCTACGTCCCGGTGATGGAAACCGAAGAGCATATCGCCGCCGCCCGCAAGGCGACTCGGCTGATGAATGCGCCGTTCCTGGCCGTGGTGATGGAGGGCAAGTATCCCGCCGAGTATCTGGCGAAGGAAGGCGCGAACGCCCCGAAGGTTGAGGCGGGGGACCTCGAGAAGATTTCGAGCCCACTGGATTTTGTTGGTCTGAATGTCTATACACCGTCGTACGTGCGGGCATCAGACAAGCCGGAAGGTTTTGAACTGGAGCAGGTGCCGGCGTCCTATCCCAAGATGTTCTCGCCGTGGATTCAGCTCAGCCCGGAGTGCATTTATTGGGCGGTTCGCAACGTGTGCGACGTCTGGAAGCCGAAGGAGATCTACATCACCGAAAACGGAACTTCATCGGATGACGTGCTCACGGCAGACGGGCACGTGGAAGATACAGATCGCGTGATGTATCTGCGCAACCACCTGACGATGTTGCACAGGGCGGTTAAGGAAGATTACCCCGTGAAGGGCTACTTCCTGTGGAGCCTGATGGATAACTTCGAATGGGCAGATGGATACTCAAAGCGGTTTGGACTTCACTACGTGGATTTCAAGACGCTAAAGCGGTATCCGAAGCTGAGCGCGCAGTGGTACAAGCAGACGATTGCGGCAAACGCTGTGGTGTAGAACAGGGTCTAAATAGGGAGAGCCCGCGGCGTGATGGCTGCGGACTCTCGATTTTGAAAACTGACTAGTGCGCCTGCTGCGAGGCAGCTTCAAGCTGCGCCCATTCGTCGGGGCTGATCTGGAGCGATGCCGCAGCGATGTTCTCTTCGAGGTGCTTTACCTGCGATGTGCCGGGGATAGGGAGCATGACGGGCGAGCGGTGCAGGAGCCAGGCGATGGAAAGCTGCGCGGGGGTGGCGTTGTGGCGCTTCGCGAGTTGAGTGAGTGCCTGCGAGAAAGCATGGTCCGGTTTGAGCAGCTTTCCCCCGGCCATCGGATACCAGGGCAAGAACGCAATGCCACGCTGTTCGCACCAGTCGAGGGTCTGCTCATGACGGCGGTCGGCCAGTGAATAGCGATTTTGTACGCTGACGATCGGAACGATCTTCAGAGCCTCTTCGATCTCGGTGGAACTGACTTCGCTGAGGCCGATGTGGCGGATTTTGCCCTGTTCCTGCATGCGGCGGAGAGCGCCGAGAGACTCTTCGAGCGGAGTGCGCGGATCGATTCTGTGTAACTGGTACAGCTCGATGCGCTCCAACTTCAGCCGGCGAAGGCTCATTTCGATGCACTGAATGAGATAGCCGGCGCGGCCGACGTACTCGGTTTTGGCGGGGCCCTGGCGGGTGATACCTCCTTTGGTGGCGATAGCCAGTCCAAACTGGTACGGATAGAGGGCCTCGCAGATCAGGCGTTCGGCGATCTCCGGGCCGTAGGCGTCGGCGGTATCGATGAGATTGACGCCAAGCTCGACAGCACGACGGAGGACACGGCGGCATTCTTCAGGATCGTCCGGCTCGCCCCAGGCGCCCTCGCCGACAAGACGCATGGTTCCGTAGCCGAGGCGGTGTACGGGGAGATCGCCGCCGATCAGGAAAGTGCCGGAAGCGGAAGCTAATGGTGCGGTCATGATGGCCCGGATGCTTGAAGACTCGTTGAGTTCATCATTCGTAGTTTGCCGCGCTTAGTCTCGGAATGCTGCCGGTCCAATCTGCAAGGGATGTCTTAATCCATAACCGAGGTGAATAGCCCACCCCCCCGGGGGGGTGCTCATTGTTTTCTGTAACTTACAGACCAAATCGCCGCCAGATATCTGCTGCCATTGTACTTAGCTGCAAATATTTCCTAACAAAAGACTTAGATGGTTTGTGGCGTTGCTCTTCTCTTCTCTCAATCTCAAGCGTTCGATCTCTCAAGCGTTTGATTCAAGAACGCTCCAGAGTCTCTGATTCCGATTATGCACTTTTGCGGGAAATAGGATGCAAAAGACAGGGAACAAGGGACGAGGGAACGAGGGAACAAAGAACAGAGAACAGAGAACGAGGGCGCGGGGAGCAAAGACGACTCGATGGGGACCGACCGGGGGCGGGGAACCTGGGGAAGTGGGGATGCGTATGGTTTAATGCAAGAACGCAGGAGAGACCGTCATGGCCACCATGCCTTATGTGAACGCGCAAGCAGTGTTTTACCAGCAATATGAGCAGGTAAGGCGCGACGAGGTTGTGGGGATATTGCTGGCATTGTTTCTGGGCGGCTTCGGAATTCACCACTTCTATTTGAGGCGGACCGGGCTGGGCATTCTGTATGCCTGCTTCTGCTGGACGCCGTTTCCCTGGGTGCTGGGATTCATCGAATGTTTTTTCATGCCTGGAAGAGTGAGGGAGTTCAATGCAATCCAGGCGGCGGGGATTGCGGCGGCGTTGGGGATTTCAATACCGGCATACGCACCGCCAGTGAATGTAACTGTGAATGTTCCGCCGACGCCTTGGCCTGCCCCCGCTGGGGGGTACCCATCGGCTCCGCCCTATAATCCCGTGAATGCGGGCGCTCAAGTCGACACGCTGGTGGCGTGCAGCAAATGCCAGAAGGCGAATCCGGTGGGAGCAAAGTTCTGCTCGGGGTGCGGGAACGCGCTGTGAGCGATACACAATTCTCGGCTCGTAGCTCGAAATGTGAAAAGCCTCGATAAACAGCCGAGAGGCCATTTAAAGCGCAATTTCTCGGACTGACAATGAGACCTGGCGATCGGATCTTCCGCTCTTCCGATCGTGAAGCGTTTACTGACGGTTGGACGGTTGTCGTTAGCTAATAATATGTCCAGTGTTTATAGCAAATGAAGTGTCCGCATTTCTGGCGGCACGGATGGAAACCATGCGCGAGAGCATGGAGATCATCTATCCGAGGACCGCGAGGGAATCTCGCTTTTCCCATGCCGCCTTCAACGGAATTCCTGGATAGCGGCCAATTGTGAACATCTCTTGCCTGCCATTGAATTGATACCTGAAGATCCAGGTCCGCATGCCGCCTGTGGTGACTTCGAGGAAAAGGCCGAGGGTGGTCGAATAGGTAATTATTTGCCGATGCAGAAGGTGCAAAACGCGCGAATCGCCAGTATTCATGCGCCTTTCAGAAATCGCTCTATTCCTGGAGACACAAACTGCCCTGGTGCCTCCCCCCACTGGCAGCGACAAGCGCTTTCAGCGGGGCGCGTCTCTCCGAACTCATCGGGGAACTCACGACGAAAGACGCGAACCCTCCAACTGCACTAAAGGGGTGAGTTCAGCACGTGCCATACCAGATCAAAATTCAAGTGCACGATATTCATGGCGCCTTATTCTTGAAACGGTCAACAACGACAGCGGCAAAAATCGTGGCCTGAACCCACCCGGAGAGGATGAGAAACCAGCGACTAATCGAGCCAATGGTACTCAGGACTGTATCCGCTCGATCATTACCGCGTCGAGGAATGATCAAAACTCGTCGTTTGATCATTTCGCCGTTTATGAATCCACAGAATCGAAGCTGGGCTCTCGCTCGCTCGATCGCTTAATACAAGTCAGCGCTGGTTGTCTCGCCAAGTCCTGGGCGTCGAGAGGCAAATCTGGCTCGCAGGACGGATTCTCCTTAAGCGAAATGGGCAACTTCAGGTGGCTTAGCATCGGGGGAATCGCAGTCATCATGATGATGCGCAGGTCGGATAACGGATTGGCTTTGCACATGTAACACACATCAAGGCGAGCCTTAACGGGCTTGACGTGCTCCATGTAGAAGTCTTCCATCTGTTCGGGACCCACGCTGCTGAGGATCTCTTCTTCCCTGCGAAACGCAAGGGTGGCAGGCCCGGTGATTCCCGGGCGATACGGCATATTCGCGATCGCGGAATACTGAGGCAGCTTAGGACGCGGCCCCACAAGACTCATGTCTCCCCGCAAGACGTTATAGAACTGTGGTAGTTCATCGAGTTTGAGCTTGCGAAGGAAGCACCCTGTCGGCGTTACTCGCGCATCCCCATCTTTCGTGAGATCTGGACCTAAATCTTTTCGCGTACGTTGGACCATGCTGCGGAATTTAAATAGGCGGAAGGGTCGGCCGTTAAGCCCTACCCGCTCTTGCGAGAAGATAGCAGGCCCTTTCGAACCGAGCCGCACGCACGCTGCAATTATGAGCATGGGAACAGAAAGCAAGGTTAGCAAAAGAGCAGAGAACACGATGTCAACGACTCTACGTGCCGCAGAATCTGTCCAGCCACTCCGGGGAGGGTCAACCAAGCATGACTCGAAAGAATTGCCACACCCCTCAGGACCGGGCCTTCCCCCCAGGTGAGAAACTATTGAAGAACGGCGTTTGCTTTCCACGTATTTCCCTCTGCACATGAGTCGCGCAGATTTAGTAAGAACGTCATTAAGAGAACATTAGCGCCGTAGTTTCTACGGCAGGTAACGATGCCTGCGAGATGGCTTGCGTTCCAAGCTGCGCAGAACATTCGGATTCCTTCCGACCGGACACTGTGCGTGTCCGGAATCTACCAGAGGAATCGTAGCAAGGCCCAATATCAAACACACGGCCCTTGTTCGGGTGCGTCTTAAGTCAACAAGGCGGTTCATTATTGCTGGAGATAACTATAGGAAAATGAGCCGGCCGCGCCCTGTGACTCCAGTCACAGGGCAACCAGAATAGGGCGACCGGAGGAGTCAACAACCGTACCGGCAACATGACGCGCTTGGGCGGTTTGTACATGCAAACATCAGCAACGCAGACCGTCCCGCCCATCGACAACAATAAGAAAAACGCAATGAATCGATTCACGGTCATCAACGTAGTCATCTGCAAGACAGTTAATTCCCGTATCGTGGGCGACTCGGCAGTTGCTCCTGAGTCAACGAAATAGCGGATCGAAGGGTCTAAGTGAGTTTCACCTATCCGATTCGAGCCACGCCAATGCGCGCGCTCCAAGACTGACTGGCTTTGGGAATTTCCCTTGTGATGCCAATTGGTAGATGCTCGAACGGCGTGTATGGAACACGCCGCTGCACTTCAGCAAGGCGTAGGAACCTTTCAGGGATGGCCTTCTCCAGGTTTGTTGGAGATTCGATTACACGTTCTTCCGCGGCATACCATAAGGTTTTTTTTGACATGACTTCTCCTCCTCGTGCTCACACACGATTGCTATGTTGCCTTTGGTTGAAAACAGAAAAGCCCCGCGTCAGCAGGGCTTCGGGTACAAATAATCTCTGACAGAAAAAGCTGCTCAAGGCGGCTTCTGATTCAAACGTTCAAACGTGCGACTGTCGGCCCATCAACCAGGAGTCTCTAGTCGGCCTCTTCTTTAGGCCACGCCCCAGCAGTCGTCATGCCCATGGTTTGCGAAGGCCCGTACAGCCCGGCGTTTATCTGCGACTCCTTCGCCGTTATCGTCGTCGGCGACCAGCCGGGCAGAATCCAAGGGACTCGCTCGGCCCCGGTCCCTCCCTCATCAGAAGCCCGCGATTCTACCGTCTTCAAATTGGAGTAGACGCCACTTGCCCTGAGCCACTTTTTGGAGGCCTAGTGCCAACCGCACCTGCTTCACGATTCACCAGCCCCGCGCGGAGTTTCCCGTATAGAGATTCGTGCTGGAGTATAGCCTATTTTCCAATGCAGAAGGTGGAGAAGATGAGGTTGAGAATGTCATCGGGGGTGGTTTGGCCGGTGAGAGAGTCGAGGGCCCAGAGGGAGCGATAGAGGTCAATCAGGATCATCTCGTGGGGGATGCAGTTGTCGTTGGCGCGGCGGCTATCTTCAAGAGCCATGCGTGCTGTGATGACGCTCTGTTGCTGGCGGAGGTTGGTGAGTAGACCGGCTTCGGCGGCAGCACCGCCGGTGGCGAGTTGCAGGATCCTCTCGCGGAGTGCGCGGATTCCATCGCCGGTGAGAGCGGAGGTGGGGACGGCGGGGATCTGGAATTGTTCGGCGGCGGATTCGTCAGTGTGAATGCGGATCTGACTTTGCGGGTCGGAGGCGAGGTCGCTTTTGTTGATGGCGACGAGGGCGCTGCGGCTCTGAACGGCTGCGAGCAACGAGCGTTCTTCGTGGTTGAGAGGCTGGGTGGCGTCGAGGACGATGAGGACGATGGCGGCGTCGGCGAGGGCCTGACGGGAGCGCTCGATGCCGAGCTGTTCGATTTCTTCGAGGGTGTCGCGGAGGCCGGCGGTGTCGACGAGTTCGAGGGGGATGCCGTCGAGGGAGATGCGCTCGGTGACGAGGTCGCGGGTGGTGCCGGGGATGGCGGTGACGATTGCGCGATCGCGCTCGACGAGGCGATTGAAGAGAGAGCTTTTGCCGGCGTTGGGGCGCCCGACGATGGCCATGGTAAGTCCGTCATGAACGATGCGGCCCCGAGCGAAGGAGGCTTCGAGGGCGGCGAGCGGCGGGATAAGCGAGTCGATGCGGCGGGCGATTTCGTGTTGAGGAGTGACGTCGACATCGTCTTCGCCGAAGTCGATGCCGGCTTCGAGAAGGGCGATGAGTTCGACGAGGGATTGCTTGATGGGAGCGACGCGGCGGCTGAGCGCGCCTCCCATTTGACTGGCGGCCTGGCGGGCCTGGGTGAGGGTCTGGGCTTCGATGAGGTCGCGAACGGCTTCGGCCTGGGTGAGGTCGAGCTTGCCGGAGAGGAAGGCGCGCTCGGTGAATTCGCCGGGGTTGGCGAGGCGAGCGCCGAGTGAGAGGGCGCGACGAAGGAGGAGGTCGAGGACGACGGGGGAGCCGTGAGCGGCGATCTCAATAAGGTCGTCGCCGGTGTAGGAGTTGGGCGCGGCGTAGAAGGTGACGATTGCTTCGTCGATCGGGGCGGCATTCGATTCGTCTGCAGTGTCGTCGAGGACGGAGGCGAAGCGGGAGCGGGCGTGTTCGAGTGGCTGGCGAAGGCGGACGAGCTGGGCGGCGATGGAGGCGGAATCGGGGCCGCTGAGGCGGACGATTCCTATCCCTCCCCGGCCTGGGGGCGTGGAGATAGCGGCGATGGTGTCGACGATGTCGGCGGTGATCTCTGGAATTGCAGGCTTGTCTTCGCTCACGCTAGTTCAATTGTAGGGAAGGGGGCTACGCTGGCGCGTGTTCGATGCGGCGGACGTGGTGGAGGCAGATGAGGAGCGGGATGACGCCGACGATACCGAAGCTGCAGTCGATGAGGCGCCAGTAGGGAGGTATCCCCCGGATGGGTCCGGCGATGAGGGCGAGAGGGAGCACTCCGACGCAGGCGATGACACCGAACTGCAATACCCACTTGTTGCGGACCGGGTCGATGAGTGGGCCGATGAAGGCGATGGCAATGATGAGGTGGGCGAAGGCTAGCCAATCGGTTCCGTATGCCATGAAGGGGTAGGAATGATTGGTTTGGACAATGCCGTCGTGGACGCGGCGAAGCCAGGTGTGGAGTAGCGGTTCACCAGCGTGCGGAGCGACAGGATCTAATGGAAGATGCGATTGAGGACAGCTGTCTCGCGTTCGAGTGGGAAGGCGGTGATGCCGCTGAGGGCGAGTCCGATGATGAAGAGGACGAGCCAGAAGCGGATCTTGCGGAGGCGATGGGCGGCGGCGGCCACTCCTCAGTGTAGTGTTCACGGTTCGGGAAATCCCAGGGATGTACGTACCCCCCTCCCCCCCGGTTTTTTGCACATAATACATGCGATTGGGTTTATCCAGGACAGGTCTTCGCTGTGCTGCACCGGTCTGTACCCCCTGCCTCTGCACTACCCTCCCCCTGTTTTTTGCACGTAATACAAAACAATAGGGTTATCGCCACGTAATTCAAAACATGATCTTAGGTCGGATGGGCGCCTCGCCAGGGCGCGGGTCCATCATCATCGTGTGGATCTCAGGTGTAGACCCCGGGGGTTCACCAGGGCATATCTCGGTTTCCCCTCCGCGAGACGGATGATTAGCTGGCCGGCCCATGGGCGTCGGATAAGAAGTAGGAGCATTTGACCTCTATTGTGCGCCTTTGGGGGCTAATCGGATGCAAACGCGCGAGCGCTAAGCGGCGATGGCGAGTTTCGGGGAATTCGCGATTTCAATGGGGCGGTCGAGGATGGCGCTGAGGTTCAGAAGGGCGCGGGAGGAGCAGGCGGGACACTCGCGATTGGCGTCGCTGATGCTGTTGCAGTCGAGGCAAAGTACGGCGTGGTTGAGAGGGATCATCGTATTTTTCAATTTTGCGGTCATGATGTTGCGCTTCCTGTTGGTAAAGACCTGTGTTGGGTTGGAGAGTTGCGCGAAGTAGCACGAAGGTGGGAGGAGGAAGGGGACGAGGGAACAAGGCAACGAGAGGATAAGGGAACAAGCAAACAGAGACCGTCAACGAGTCAAGAGGTAGTGATGAAGGACGGCAGCGTTTCATTAGATAGGGCCGTCATGGATATTGACGTTTGCAGAGTGAATGCAACTGCGGCGTTGCAGGGATTTGGTACCGACTAATTCACATGGAAGTAGGTTATTGATGAGTCATGCCCAACACCATGGAATTGAGCGCGCTCATCGAGAGGTATGCCGCTGCGTTATCGAAGCTGAACCTAGAGGGAGATGAGCAGGAGGAGTACAGCACGATGTTGCTGTGGCTGCAGAACCAGGTCGAGACGGGCGAGCCGAGCGAGAGGATCGTTCAGCAGTGTCTCGAGTACTTCGGGCGGTTTGAGTCGCTGGCAGCGTGAGATCGGTCTCACTTAGTCATCAAGAGGCTCCTCGAATTTAGCGCGATGTACATGGAGTCTTGAGTTCACCTGCTGCGCGATCTCCCTGGTAAGGTGCCCCTACGGAACGGTTCGGCGACCAATTGCCAATCATCTTCGTAGATGAGGTAGCCAGGCCTGTCGGTCTTGATCTTTTTCACATAGATACCGTGTTTCTCGAGAATGCTGATCATTTGCCAGATCCGACCAATGTGCTCTGAGGCGGCAACCTTGAACCAACAGATACCCAGACTAAGCTTGCCGCGACCGAATGACTTGGGCTTGTCGAGATTCTCATTGAACCAAGCACAGAGGCGATGAAGTTCGTCGGCATCGGGGCCGGTAATGGTTTCCCATTCGATGGCGCGCTCCACAGCTTGAAAAACTCCTTGTTCTACTAGACTGTCCTCGTCTTTGCGGCCGACTACGAAGCGAATGTATTCCCGTTTCTCAAGGGGATTGTGCCGCTCCAGGATGAAGCGCTCGTCCTCTGTCTCAACGAACGCGAGGCGCCCGGGGATGCACGACAGAATTGTGCCCATACCGCGCCCCACGACTTGTTGCAATGCATGAATGAGGGGAACCTCTTTTTGGTCGAGTGCAGGATCTTCGGAGATGGCGTAGACGATTTGCGGCGAATGCCTTTTGTCCAATTCCCGTGCAATGTTGTCGACGAAGAGTTTGTTGCTGGGCATGGGGAGGCGATATTGCGGATCGAAGTCCTTGAAGTGAGGGAGCAGGCTCGTAAATTTATGACGTAGACGAGAATCGGAGACGATTTCCCTGTAGCGGTCTCGCTTGCCGCGCTTGATGAAAGCAGCAACCAGTGAACACTCGTGATGCACGGTATGAGTGTAGCGTGATGCCTCAGGAATCGCTGGAGCGCTATTGAGGAGCTGCGACGCGTTGTTCTTCTTGACGGGTAACGTCCTGGTAGAACTGAGCTTCTTTGGCAGTAGGTTCGGGGACGGCGATGGTCAGCCCATCGATATCGCCCGCAACGTGGAGGGGCATGGAAGCGGAACCGTAGAAGTGGCGAGGATGAGCGTCAAACTGCGGCGGGCTGAATGCGTTCCCGATGCGCGCAGCGGGTAGATAGTCGGTGTCAGAGGAGGAATAAGTAGTCAGGATGTAATCGCCATCGAAGACGAAACCGAAAGTGAAAGCAGGGTCATCTTCGGCGAGGCTCTGGCTGCCAACTGGGGTGTGATCGGAAGCGTTTTCGAGGATGATGGTGCCGTTATTGACAATGTGGCCGTCGCGGGCGGAGACGATATTCCCTTTGATGGTGCGGAGCTTGCTGATCGGAAGCACGATGTCTTCTCCGGTGCGTTCCTCACGCGGCTGGAGCGTGAACGCAGCGGCCTCTTTCGTGTGCGAAGTGTTGCCGGAGTAGATTGGCAGAGTGGTGGGATTTGAAGAGCTGGAGGTTGAGCCAGAGGAGTAGCTGTAGGTTTTTGTGTTGGAGATGAGAAGCTCGGCCTCGACTACATACTCACCGGGGGGCAGGCCGCTGATGCGGTAGTTGCCGCGATCGTCCGTAACGGACCGGCTCGAAGGACCAGAGTCGTTTTGACTAAGGAAGATTTCAGTCCAGGTCTTTTTACCGCCCTGGCTCATTGGGACCAATGCCTTGACTTGCAATCCAGTGGCGGGCCCGCTGTCGTCGTAGCTGATGTTGCCGCTGATGGCGGCTCCGCGCTCCAACGTCAGATCGGCCGTGGCAGAGAGATTTGATTGAACTTCGATTTTGATAAGGGATCGGAGAATGCGGTCTTTGTTTTTCTCTTGTTCCGGGCCGAGATTGGTCCAAGCCTGACTGGGAGAGCGATCCTCGGCGCGGAGGACCTGGAAGAACGGAGATACGTATCCTGGGCAGGTTGCGATCACGTAGTAAGAGCCCGGCGCGACATGAGTGAAAGAATAGCTGCCATCGAAATGGGTCTCGACGGACGCCGTGACGGGTCCTGTATTTGCGGGAGAAGTTTGGTTGGGAGGCGCATCGGTTTCGAATAAAGTAGCTGGTTCGAGGTACACCTGGGCCTTTCTCGCCGGCGCTTTGGTGTCGTCGAGAAAGACGTGTCCGTTGACGGTGGACAAGGGAACGGCTTTCAGATTGCGGTCAGGAGCTTTGGGGTCGTTTGCCTGCGCGGGAGCGCCGATCGTGACTGAGCACAAGGAAAGAGCAAGAACAAGGCAGGATCTGGATTTCATAAGAGCTCTTGAATGGCCAGAAGTATATACCCTTGCTTTCCAAACCAGCATTCTCGCTTCCAGAGCCGTACTACGCAAAACGGTCGGGCGATGGATGGCGAGATGTTGTTGGCGGGGAGGAAGCGTTTGGATGTTCTGTAACAAAGAGCGAGTTCGCGCTGTCGAATGCAGGGTTACAGAGGGAGCGGGATGGGAGAGTCTGTTCAGATCAGGGCGGCGGGGTTGACGGATTGCGAGCGTTTGGCGGTGATGTTTCACGCGCTGTGGCCGGCGGGGTCGGTTGAGGAACACGGGAAAGAAGTGCGGGCGATTCTGGATGGTACGGCGAAGTTGACGCTGCCGATTGCGGTGATGGTGGCGGAGACGGATGACGGCTGCGTGGTTGGGTTTGTGGAGGTGGATTTGAGATCGCATGCGGATGGGTGCGATCCAGCGCAGGCGGTGGGATATGTCGAGGGCTGGTACGTGACTGAGGAGCACAGGCGGAGCGGAGTCGGCGCGAGGCTGATTGCGGTGGCGGAAGAATGGGCGCGCGGATTTGGGTGTGTGGAGATGGGTTCAGATGCGGTGATCGATAACGTGGTGTCGCAGCAGGCCCATGCGGCGCTGGGGTATGAGGTGGTGGACCGTTGCGTTCACTACCGAAAGAGGATCTAAGAGCAGGGGACAAGGGAACAAAGGGGATGAGGGAAGGAGGAGACGAGGAAGCTTGGAACGGGAACAGAGTCACCTCTGGATTGTTTAAATTTCTCGGCGAGTGGTTGCTGGGGGTGATTTTTTGCCGTTCTGGTGGGTCGCGTCAATAAAACGTTTGGTCACAAAAAGGCCCTACAAAAAGGTTTTAGCAGCATCGCGAGGGCTATAATTTTGTAAAGTTCTGTGCGCAAAGACGGAATAAGGGGTCCGCGCAGAGCAATTGGCATATTAAGGTAGTCCAGTGAAGAAAAACGTTTTGTATTCCTATGTTCTGGGGCGCCGATGGGCGCTCAAGTCCTTCTGCTCTCTTGCCGTTTTCGTTTGGATGGCGTTTGGGTCTGCGCAATCGTTGGCGCAGCTGCCGTGGAGCGGTGTACTGCGCAATGCAGGTGGTGCGCCGATTGCGGATGCGAAGATCACGCTGACCTCGGAGCATGCGAAGGGTGAAGCGCGGACGGATACGAACGGGCGCTTCACAATACAGGTTGCCGAAGGAAGCTATCGTCTGACGGTGGCTGCCAAGGACGCAAGCGCAAGCAGTGCCCAGTCGGTGGATGTGAAGGCAAACGGGCCGGAAGCGCTGCTGACACTTGCGGGCCGCGGCGAACTGACGGTGGGCACGCTGGCCGCGCACAAAGAAAAGGCAGGGACTGGCGGCGAGGAGCTGTCGAGCCAGGCGGTGAGCGAGCTGCCGTTGAATAAGCGCGACTTCAGCACGCTGCTTCTGCTGGCGGCGGGAACGATGACCGACGCGAACGGCGCGACGAATTTTACGGCGCAGTTTGCGATCAACGGACAACGCGGCGTGGAGGCGACGTTTGCAATGGACGGAGCGGACATCAGCGATCCGGAGATGGGCGGCGCGACGTTCTCGAATTTCAACGTGGATGCCGTGGAGGGGATTGATTCGAATTCGGGTTGGCTGCCGGCGGAGATCGGACGCGGCGCAGCGGGGTTCACCAATATCCATACGCGGTCAGGGGCGAGCGGCTTTCACGGATCATTTTTCGAGTTTGTGCGGAATTCGTCGTTCGACGCGCGGAACTATTTCGATCATCCGACTCCGGCTTATCCGGGAAGAATTCCGCCGTTCCGCAGGAACGAATTCGGGTTTACGAATGGCGGGCCGGTATTCCTGCCTCATATATATGACGGCAGAAAGCGGAGCTTCTACTTCGTGCAGTACCAGGGGTTCCGGCAAGTGCTGGGGACGACGCAGGTGATGCCGGTGCCTTCTGCGGATCAACGGCCGGCGGCCGGCAGCAACATCGTGAACGACACGTTGAAGTTCGCGGACGGAACGACGGATACACTGGCGGTCCCGGTGAATCCGGCGATTGCGGCGATTCTTGCTCGGTATCCTCTGCCCAATTTGCCGACGGGACCGTTCAGGGCGAACACGTATGCCACGGCTTCGAAGGTGGTGACGAATGCGAACCAGTTCTCAATCCGCATCGATCACAAGTTTTCGTCGAAGGATCAGTTCCTGGCGAGATTCAACTACAACAATCTGACGGGGCCAACGACGAATCCGGACCAGACGGCGATCGATCCCTCGTTTGCGGTGGAGTACAAGGACCGGCAACGCAACGTTCTGGGCACGTGGACACATACGGTATCGCCGCGAATGACGCTCGAGTCGTTGATCAGCATCACGCGGACGACGCCGGGGTTTCCGACACCGAATCACACGGATCCGGCGGTGAAGTTTGCGGACGGGTTGTTTGAGGCATTCAACTCATCAGGCGGATCGGTGATGCAGGCGTATGGGAACCTGTTTCATGGACGGCAGTCGGTTTCACTGGTGACGGGCAAACACGCGCTTCGCGCCGGCGTTGAGGCGCGGCTCAATCGCGACACGACGTATTTTGGAACGAGCCCGAATGGGGAATACGGTTTTGGCGGCGGAACGGCTTATGCCACGGAAGCGATTTCGTCGTCGAGCGGACATCACAACATCAATGTCGGGGATCCGCTGCCGGATACGCTGTCGGGCTTTTTATCGGGAAGTCCCTTCACCTATTCTGTAGCAGTGGCACCGAGCTTTATTTCGACCGGCGAGCATATGGGGCCGGCGGCGATCAATCGCGACAACTATGCGTGGTGGGTGCAGGACACGTGGAAGGTAACGCCGACGCTGACGCTGGATTATGGAGTTCGGTGGGATGTGTATACGCCGATTTCGGAGCGGGCGCACCGGACGTCGCGGTTCAGTTCCCTTACGGGAGATCAGCAGTATCTGATCAATCCGCAGCCCGGGTATCACAAGCAATATGACGGATGGGAGCCGCGGATCCAGGCAAGCTGGCAGGCGACGAAGAACCTGAGTGTCCATGCGGGCGGAAGCACAATGGCTGTGCCGCCGAACATCTGGCAGGACAATTTTCTTACGGGCGCGACACCATTTGCGGTTTATCCACGGCAGGTTTCTTCTGCTGCGAATCCTCTGCCGTACGGATTCACGATTACCCCTGCCCAGGTTCCAACGACTTATACGCCGGACGGAACCGACGTGTTTGCGTCTGGCAAGACGAAGGACGTGCCGGCGAACACGGTGATGGATGTGGATCGCTATGAGCAGGACATGGCGGCGCTGACCGATTCGCCGAACATCATTCCACTGACGCTGCAAGGCATCGATCCGAAATTCGGGAATGCGTGGCTATATACGTGGACGGCGGGGCTGGAGCGGAAACTTGGGAACTTGACGGCAAATGCGGCTTACGTTGGAACGGCGGCAGTGCGGCTGCCGCGGTGGACATCGCCGAATGGATACCCGGGAGCGACAGAACAGTTTGCACCGCATACGAAGTTCGATAGTGCGGGCAACATCATCGGTGGGTTCGGGACCGAGACGGCGATTACGGGCGACTCGCACTCGACCTATCACGCACTGCAGACATCGCTATCGGGGACGGTACCGCATGGCGGGCCAGGGATCCAGGCGAGCTATACGTGGAGCAAGTCGATCGATACGACGAGCCTGGTGTTGGGCGGAGTGGGGGCGACAGGCGCAGTGGCGTCTGGATTGTCGCAGGATCCGTTCGATACGCATCCGGAGAAGGGGCCATCGAATTTCGATATCAAGAACGGGTTCGGGCTGAGCCTGGCGCAGGATCTGCATCTGGAGAGCGCGAGCTTCCTGAAGCCGATCAGCAGGAAGATTACAAATGGATGGGAGATGCTGAGCATTTCGAGCATCAGTTCGGGAGCGCCGTTTACCGTTTATTCGGGCATCCAGCAGACGGGCGCGGGCTCGATGGGAGTGGATCGGCCTGACCAGATTGCCAAGCCGCATCTCTCAACGTCTCGAGAAGACCGGACTGACTATTTCGGTGCGGGTGCGGAGAATGGACCTACCTATTTCAGCATTCCGGTATTTACGACTGGAGGGACGGGGCCGAACCATGGACGGTTCGGAACGCTGGGACGGAATACATTTCGCGGGCCTGCGTTCTACAACTTCGATTTTGCGTTCATCAAGGACACGCCGTTCGGACGGAGAGCCAGCGGGGCGGAGCGGATGGATTTGCAGTTCCGCGCAGAACTGTTCAATCTGTTCAACATTGTGAACATGAGTACGCCAGCGAATATTCTGGGCGTCACGACGGATACGACTAGCGATTCGCCGTCGGCGACGATCAGCACTACGAATGGATTCGGATATATCAGCAAGACGGCGGGGACTTCGAGGCAGATTCAGTTTTCGCTGAAGGTGGTTTATTAAGACAGGGAACAAGGGGTCGAGGGGACAAGGTAACGAGGATTAGGGAACAGCGATTTAGGGATCAGAGAACCAGGGACTAAGGACGTAGGACTGGAATTAGGCCAGAACTTTGGCGTTGGTGGAAGCCGGCGCGGGGTTCTGGTCTTTGTTTTGGTATAAAGGTGCGTCGTGGAAATGGGGGAGGAACTGGTGCGTATTGATCGCGTTGTGTGGGTTGCTGTAGTGAGCGTTGGTTTGGCGGCGGGTTCGTGGAGGGGTGCGGCGCAAAGTGCGTCGAAAGCGGACAGCGCCGTTTCAACGAGAAGCAACCTTGATATGACGGTGGTGAAACCGGAGACGGTGGGGTTTTCATCGGAGGGGCTGGAGCGGCTGCACACTCTGATGGAAGAAGCGGTGAAGGATCAGCAGGTGGCGGGAGTGGCGACGATCCTGGCGCGGCATGGAAAAGTAGTGGATTACAGGACGTACGGGATGCGGAACACCGAGAAGCACGAGGCGATGACGAAGGACACGATCTTTCGCGACTACTCGATGACGAAGGTGGTGACCGCAGTCGCGATGATGAAGCTGTACGAGCGGGGGAAGTGGCTGCCATCGGATCCGATTGCGAAGTATGTTCCGGAGTTTGCGCATTTGAAGGTGTATGCGGGGACGGATGCGAGCGGGAAGGTGCAGCTGGAGGAACCGGTGCATGCTCCGACGATGGCGGAGTTGATGACGCATACGGCGGGGTTCACATACGGGATTTTCGGGAATACGCCGGTGGACAAGTTGGTGAAGGATGCACACCTGTTCGAGTCGAAGGATCTGCATGAGTTCGTGACGAAGCTTGGGGAGTTGCCGCTTTCCTATCAGCCGGGGACGAAGTGGGTGTACTCGGTGTCGATGGATATCCAGGGATACATCGTTGAGAAGCTGTCGGGAAAGACGCTGCCGGAGTTTTATCGCGATGAAATCTTCAAGCCGCTGGGGATGAAGGATGCGGGGTTCTTTGTGCCGGAAGACAAGTGGTCGCGGTTTGCGACGGTGTACTACGTGGAGCCGAATGGCGGTTTGTCGGATCACGGGCCGCAGACCGTCAACCGGCGCGATTTTGCGCATGAGCCGACGATGGCTTCAGGCGGCGGCGGAATGGTGTCGACGGCGGAGGATTATTTCCGCTTTGCGGAGATGCTGGCGCATGGGGGCGAGCTGAACGGAACGAGGCTGCTATCGCCGGCGAGCTCGCGGTTGATCAGCGCCAATCATCTCGCGGACAAGCTGCTGACTGGGGAGTTCAGCATTGGAGCGCAGAGGATGCGGCCGGCATTCGGGTACGGATACAACTGCGCGGTGGTGTTCGATCCGGGAGCGGCAAATCTGCCGGAAGG
>Ga0105241_10000502_pt1 | contig 29594 bp, 31 predicted proteins | sample KBSC64metaG_FD_80422 | JGI IMG/M metagenome (GOLD analysis project Ga0105241, IMG submission 80422) | Corn rhizosphere microbial communities from Kellogg Biological Station, Michigan, USA - KBS C6-4 metaG | ecosystem: Host-associated > Plants > Roots > Rhizosphere > Soil | place: Michigan, USA... | reverse complement strand
TGTTCACTACGCCGACTGCGGCGACCGCCAGAGCAATGCCGCCGATGCTACCCAGGACGAGGCCGACAATATTGAAGATAGTCAGCTGCTGTTTGACTGAGGCCGACGCGTCCGCCGCTCCCACGCCGAATTTTTTAATGGCAGTAGCGACTGACGCTGCGTTCTTGCTGTTATCAACTTTGGCGATCAGACTGCTGTAGCCGTTTTGAGCGAGCATATCGGTGACCACCAAAGAAAAGTGCTGAGTAGTGTTGCACGGACCGGGCACTTTGCGGCATTTTGCCTGGTCAGCCTGGTCGGCTGCTTGATCGGCGGGCGTCATCTGATACATCTGGTTTTCTTGCATTTGGCGCATCCACTCCAGTGGGACACGAATTGCCTTAGAATCATTGCTGGTGTCGATAACCCCAACGACTGTGGCGGTCAGTGTCGTTGGCTGATTATCTGGCTGGTTGTTGCTGTTGCACGGCCCGTTGCACTGTTGTGGCGGCTGTACCGTAGCGCCTACGCCTCGGTAGAAATCTTGCGTCTGAAGCTTGACCGTTTTGCCGATGATTCCTTGGTAATTGCCTTTGAAACCAAATTTGTCGGCATAATCCGAGGTCATCGTAATGACACCGCTTGTGTCGCTTGCAGCGATATCGCGCCCGGCAAGCACGTTGTTGCTTATAATTCCGTTGGCGTCATAAGCAGTCGTTTGGTTGAGTGTCAGTAGCTGTCCGCCGTAACCGATCGCTGCCAGCATGCCTTGCCCGGCAATGCGGGCTACGCCCACGACGTGCGGCACGGCCTTGATTTTATTGGCGATATCGTCGGTGAGCTTGACGCAATTGGCGCTACAGTTGCCACCCCCGGAATGCTGGGCGTCATTAAAATTGGTGATGTCTTGTTGTGGCGAAACGGCTACTTGCTGCAGCGTTCCGTTTGCCTCGACTTGATTCAGGAAGAAGCTTTTGGCGCCGGTAACCAGCGCCAGCATAATCGTGACGCTCATGGCGCCGATGACTACTGCAAAAATAGTCAATGCTGAGCGCAGTTTGGCCCGCCAGATGTTGCGCAGCGCGATGAGAACGTAATCGGTAAAACGCATACTACCCCTTCCGCCCGGTGAGCTTACCATCGCGAATCTCAATAATACGATGCGCCTGAGCAGCAAGACTCTGGTCGTGCGTGATCATGATGAGTGTAATACCGTCTTTGTTGAGCTTACTGAGCAGCTGCATGATTTCCTGACCGCGGGCGCTATCGAGGTTGCCGGTCGGCTCGTCGGCGATGATAATGCTCGGCTGCACCGCTAGCGCACGGGCAATTGCCACGCGCTGCCGCTGTCCACCGGAGAGTTGATTTGTTTTGTGCTGCAGTCGATCGCTTAGTCCGACCGCTTCCAGACAGGCAATGGCGCGAGCCTTGCGCGTTTTGCGGTTCTGTTTGGCGAAAACCAGCGGCAGCATGACATTTTCGAGTGCGGTGTTGTTACCTTGCAAGTTAAATGACTGAAACACAAAACCGATGTGGCGGTTGCGGTAGGCCGACAGCCGCGCATCGTGCAGCTTTGCGATGTCATTCCCCTCGATGAGCACCGTGCCGCTCGTGGGCTTGTCCAGCCCGCCGATGATATTGGCAAGCGTCGATTTCCCCGATCCCGACGGCCCAATAATGGCGAGGAATTCCCCGGCCTCGACCGAAAGATTGACGTGGTCTAGGGCGCTAAAAACTTCCCCACCCAATTTGTACGTTCGCGTAACGTCGTTTAATGCAATGACCGATGCAGCTTCAGGCATAGCGTAAGGCCTATCTTTATTGTAATATTTAAAGCATAAGCTTTGTTGTAAATATTAGCAATGATGATATTGCACCTGGTTGAAAACGTGCACTAAGCGGCCTTTGAGATGCGTTCCCGGCATAGCGCCAGCACCTGCTGAGTGGCTTTTGGTAACGAGTTTGAGCGCAAGTAGCCGCGATTATTCGAGTGTTCGGACGGGTGTATAGCAGGTATCTGTAACTATCTGACAGGCTTGCTCGGCGGTGACGTTTTCGGAGATGATCAGTTCGCCTGGGTGGCCCGACGGGCCGATTCTGCTATACAATTCGCGCATTTTTGCCTCGGTGAGTTGTGAACCTTTCTGGCGCGTTTTGTGGCGACGCAAGGTTTCTGGAAAACTGACGTCAAAATAGAAGAAGTAGTTTTCCGTAGGGTGCTGGGCGAGCAGCTCATCAAAGTAGGCGCGGTACTTCCCCATTCCCATAAAACCTTCAACAATTACGTCGTAGCCGTGATCGAGCGCTGCCTGGATGCCGGCAAACATTACATACCGCGGTGCTTCCAGATCGCTGTGTAGATTGTTAAACATCGTGTGACGATAATAATCCTGCTCCACGAGCGCTGTTTTGTTGAGTGTGCGAGCATGCACGAGCTGAGCGACAGTGCTCTTCCCTGCGCCCGACGGTCCCCGCAGGACAATAAGTTTGCTGGTCGTCATTGAGTAAGCATAGCACAGCCTTTTTGTGACTAGCGTGCTATCTTCCACTCCGGAAACAGCGACATGGGATCAGGAAAGCGCTGCTGGTTCTTGGGTAAATCGTTGAGCGATGAGTAGCCAATCGGTGCTTCTCCCGTTGGCGGCAACTCAGTAAGTAGCTGCAGGTGCAGGTGTCGGCTCCAGCCGCCGTTTTCCATCGGCTCAAAATTACCCAATTGGCCAATTTGCTCACCAACAGTGACATGTCCGAGCCCGTGCTTTTCGCTTGCCAGATGACCAAAAAAGATGAACGGCAAGGCTAAGTCGTCCGGTTGTAAAATGACGTAATTGCCATAAGTATGCGCGCCGGGCTCGAAGCTGCTGACAACGATTTGCCCATCGCATGGCGCAAACACTGCCTCCTGGTCCCGGGCGAAGATGTCAATGCCGAGGTGGTAGGTACGCCCTTCTCGGGCAATGGCCGAACCGGCCAGCATCGCACTCCGATCTTCGCTGTACTGACTGACTAAGTAACGGGCTCCTGTCCGCTCTAACATCTGCTCGTTGAAGACCTGGCGATGCTGTGGTTCGCGCGGGTTTTGGCCCATTGCTTGGAGTTTCTCAAAAAATGCGGCGATGTTTTCTTCGGGTGGTATGTGCGGCGAAATGTGGGCAAAATCGAGCACAAGCAAACGCGAGCGGTTGAATAGCTCGGCCATAGGCGCTCCGAAAGTGGTCATGTGGTTTCTCCTGTTGTCTGCGGCACATATGACACCGCAAAGTCATTATACCGTCTGGTTTCTTGGCCGTCATGTACGTAGACATTTTGCGGTAGGATCCCAAAGTGTGGATTTTGTAGGTTGTACACGTCGCGATCTTGCACGGCAAATCGTCGGCCATTTTGCACTGCTGCGTGCATGACGCCTGGCATGCCCGCGTTACTTTCGCCATATATAGCATGGATCCCGCCTGGGATTCCTTCGGCGAGCACCTGTTGTACGAGCAAGCCGGAAACCGCCGCATACAGTCCCTGCCGGCGATACTCAGGGCGTGTCGAGGCTTCAGTAATCTCTACGAGGTTGAGCGTGCCAAGCCTGCCAATTAGTATGCTGGCGTGCTCAGCCATAGCTGTCGAAATGATTTGCCCGTCCCGCTCGGCATACATAATGGTATTCGCTGGATTGGCGAGCAGCTCATGTACCTCGCTCGGGCCGTAACCAAAGATACCATAGAGGTCAAGAAAGTGCGGCTCGAGTTGCGTGCGCACGGCTTCTGGCGTGTTCGGCGAGATCACGCCTCGTGTAAATGACACTTCATGGTGATGTGAGAGATGAGGCGTGTCAACGACCGTCTGAATATTCTGCAAATGTGTTTGCATATGCTGCTCTTGGACTGTTCGTTCGGGTTTATTTTGGCCGGCATATGCCAGTACAAGCCCGGGGGTGTTAGCGAGTGGTATAGCACCTTCCAGCGATACCCCGCTGGCTTCGAGGATTCGAAGTTGGCGTGATTGCGCCACGAATCGAATAGAGAGCCTGGTGAGTGCTTCTTGGTTAGCAAAATCGTCGGTAACCTGTTGGTAGGTGTCGAGAAATGTTGCGACGTCTTCGCCGGTTTCTATGACTGTGTGATCATAAAAACCGCGCATGCGTTCAAACGACGCAGACACTGGCGGCCATGCGGCGCCAATAGAGCTTGCAGATGACATGATTGTTCCTTATGAGCTAGATAGTAAAAAGTCCCTCGCCGTAGCGCGGGACTTTTAGAGAAACAACAAAATGCGCTACGGCCGGAGCTTTGAGCGCTTCTTAGTAGTAAAACCGTTGGCGGTTACAATCATGAAATATACTATAGCAGGATTGCGATTCATTGCAAGTCGGTTGAGCGAGAGCCTGGGTTATAGCTCATGGTTTGTGCGTGTTTGCTTAGGGTAAGCGCGACACGACTTCTCTAGCTAGTTGCAGCTCGTTTTGGAAAACGAGTAGGTACATGACAGTGCTGCGGTAGGTGCTACTATGTGGCTTTTTTGAGTTTTGGCAGCATGAGCGATGGTATTACGGCGAGGGCGACGAAGCCGATCGACCACCAGAAGGCGACATCAAAGGCCTCTGCTGGCAATGCATGCGTGAGCATGGCCCGCGTCAAAATGACGATCAGGACGGCGATGCCGAATGAGCCGCCAACTTGTTGGACAATTCGGGTGGTGCTGCTGGCGCTGGCGAGCTCTTCCTTGGGCACGCCCTGGAAGGCGCCGACCATCACGGCGATGTTGACTGGGGTGAGGCCAACGCCGCGGAAGAACAGCACGACAGCTAACAGCCACTCGTTGGTATGGGTGGTGGCGAAAGCGAACGGCAGCGTCGCAAGTACGGTGATAGCTAGGCCGCCAAGGATGATTGGGCGCGGACCGGTGCGATCGACGAGCTTTCCGGTGAGCATGCGCGGCAAGAGCGAGCCAACCCCCTGCGGAGTCAGTAGGAGGCCGGTCATCAGCACGCTTTTATGCTGCACTTCTTGGTAGAAGAGCGAAACGAGCAGCAGCGGGCCGTACACGGCCAAGCCGGAAAAGAACAAGATACCGAGCGACGCGGCGTAAGCGCGGACGCGCAGCGTGCGGACGTTGATGAGCGGGTGGTCTTTTCTGAACGCGTAGGCCGTGAAGCTGGCAGTGAGGGCCAGCCCGGCGACGATGGGCAAATACGCTTTCCTCTCCCCAAATGCGTGAATGCCGGTGGCCTGCGATAAGCCGTATAAGATAAGGGCAACAGCAGGCGCGAGCTGAGCAAAGCCAAGCAAATCAAACGGGTGGCGTTCGGCAACGGTGTCATCTGGCGGAAATTTCCACCAGGCCAGTCCGGCGGCAAGTAAACAAATCGGCACATTGACATAAAAGATCCACCGCCAGTTGACGCTGCCGACGATCAGCCCGCCAATAATCGGGCCTAAAACAGGTACCACTACAATCGGCAGCGTGGCTACGGCCATGAGCTTGCCCAGCGGCACGCCTTTGCCGATGCGAATGCCCAGCGTCGTCATGAGCGGCATGATAATGCCAGCGGCCGCACCCTGAATAATGCGAAAGACAATCAAGCTGGTGATATTCCATGCCGCACCAGACAGCGCCGACCCAACCAAGAAAAACAGTAGCGCGCCAACCCACAGGCGCTTACCTCCCAAGCGGTCGAGCAGCCAGCCGCTCAGCGGAATTACAATACCCATGGCCAGCAAGTAGCCGGTAATCGTCCATTGACTGCTACTGACAGAAGTGTGTAATGCGTGGCCAATTGTCGGCAACGCGACATTCACGATGGTGGTATCAAGCATTGGCGCAAGCGCGCCCAGAACCAAAATCCAGATCATATTGCGCAAGCTTTTACTGATTTCACCTGGTTGTGTGTCCGGTTTCATCGCCCCCTCTTCCTGCTAGGTGTCTCTAAATTTTACAATAGTATTCATATGTAGTAAGATACTAAAGGTTTCTAAACTATGTCAAGCACAGAAAATATTTCATCCCGCCGCCGCGGTCCCGCACTCGAGCAAGCTCTGCTCGATGCTGCCTGGGACGAGCTGAACGCAGTCGGCTACAAGCAGCTGACCTTTGACAATGTCGCACTGAGAGCTGGCACGAGTAAGCCGGTGCTGTATCGGCGTTGGCCCAACCGCTTAGAGTTGGTACGGGCTGCGCTCCGGGCGCACCAGCCGGTGTTCTCTGGCGCCGTTCCCAACACCGGTTCCTTGCGCGGCGATGTACTGACACTGCTCGAAGATATGGCTCATGCCATCAGTGGCCCACGGCAGGACATTATCTGGGGGATGGCTGCCGACGCCATCAATGATGAGCGGCAATACGCGCTGTTGAGTAGCGAGATTGCTCAGATCAATCAGACAACCATGCGCGCCATCTTGGAGCATGCCGAAGCGCGCGGCGAATTGACCGTGACGGGTCTGTCCGACCGCATTATCACCCTGCCGATTGACCTTTTGCGTCACGAAATGCTGATGACCGGCGGTCCCGCGAGCAAAGCGGCGATCAAACAAATCGTCGACGACATCTTTTTGCCATTGCTCGCAAAGCGATAGCTCTCTGCGTTCCGGCAGTTGTTGTAAACGGCTGGTAAAAGAAGTGCAAAGTCTAGTCCGGTCTGTCGAGTAACACCCATACGGCGCTCATTTGCCGTTCGCGTTCCTCGAGCGATCCCCATGGAAACGCGATTACACACTGGGTGAGTGAGAGCGAGTACTGTTCTGTAATTGCTGCAGGCCCCAGCAAACCTTCTCTTGCCACCACGGCACCGGCATTTTTATAAAAGTCGACCGCCGGAGTTCTCTGCGTGACGTAAGCGTACGTCGTGCGTCCTTGATCGCTATTATATGTAAGTATCTGCCTTAGGAGGAGTGTTCCCAGACCCTTCCCTTGCTGGTCTGGCCACACGTACAAACCGTCCATTTTGCCGAGTGTGCTTTCTTCGTCTTGAACATTAATCGCAAAGCCGTCAGCCTGACCGGTTGTGTGACAGCGAACGACCCAGATTTTTTCTTTCGGACAGTCTTGGCTTCGGATAGTGTGGATGTGATCTTCCCAATAAACAGGGCCTTTCCTCTCCCAGAGCGATTCGTTACGATACACCAAAACCCGGCTTTTTTCCCGCTCGCCGGAATGAGTATAGGCTCCAACAATTGCCTCTCCAAGGATCTCTGCGATGCGAGCACCATCACCAGGTTGCGCTTCTTCGAGGATGTATCCAGCAATCTCTGTGGGTCTATCGGGAAGCCATAGGCGTGGCGTAGCTGCTCTTTCTGCCATGAGAGCATGATACAAAGTATTCTTCGTCACTCCAACAGCCTTCGAGGATGTCACATACCTGTGACGCGTGGCTGGATCTCCAGGTTACAACTTCAGCGTCTGGCCGCCGATGTTTTTGGCGAAGTAGCTGTCGTGGGTGATGTAGATGATGGCGCCAGCGTAGTCGTTCAGGGCATTTTCCAGCTCTTCGATGCTGGGCAGGTCGAGGTGGTTGGTGGGTTCGTCAAGGATCAGCAAGTTGGGTGCGCCGACGAGTAAACGGATAAGCTGTAGGCGAGCTTTTTGGCCGCCGCTCAGATGGCGCACCAGCACGTCTTTGTCGGCGTTTGGATCAAACAAGTAGTTGGCCATGTCTTGTTTGATCTGTTCACCGGTGACGCGCAGGCCTTTGGTATCGTAAATTGCTTCGATGGCGTCATGTACGCTCAAATCCAAAAGCTCCGGTCCAATTTCTTGGTCGTACATGCTGATGACCAGGCTGCGGTCACACTCAATAACCCCCTTGCCGATGAGCGTGTCGGGCTTTCTTCCTTGCCAGGCTTCGGAGATGGCTTTGACTAACGTGGTCTTGCCCACGCCGTTGCGGCCAACAATGTGCAGGCGCTCGCCGCCGGCCAGTTGGAATGAAATATCGTTGATCAACGGCTTATTATCGTACCCAAGACTGAGATTTTCGACGCTCAACAACGTATGCGCAGCATCTGAGGCGTTCGCCTCATGCAAGCGAATATTCTTGGCCTTAAACTTCTGATAATCTTCCGTGGTTTTGGTCTTGAGGTTTTTGGCCGACTCGCGGTCGATCCAAAAGCTCGGTTTTTGGTGATTTTCGAGGATGGTTTCCAGCTCCCGTTCGTAGCGCTGATACAACGTGACCCAGCGCGGCCCGCCCTTAGCTGCGCGCGCTTTGGCAAAAGCGATCTGTTCTTTGAGGTTGGCGATGCGCTTTTCGCTGGTGCCAAATTCGCTGATCGCATTGGTAGTTGCTGCGGCGTTTTGTGTTAGATAATTGTCATAATTGCCGGGGTAGCTGAAGACCTTTTGGTCTTTGAGCTCTAGAATTCGGTCGACGGTGTTGAGCACGTCGCGGTCGTGGGAGATGACCAGCACTGAACTTTTGACGCTGGTGAGCCACTCAATAAACGCGTCTTTGGCCAGATAATCCATGTGGTTGGTGGGTTCGTCAAGCAGTACGATTTGCGGCGCGGCCAGTTGGATGGCGATTAGCTCGACAAGGCGTTTTTGGCCCCCGCTGAGCGATGTAAAGGGCTGGGCTAGGAGCGATTTGTTGAGCTGATACGCATCAAACAGTCGCTCCAGAGAATTTTCTACCTCATAATAGCCGCGTTCCGAAAAGGTCTCCAGCGCTTCGGTGTAGGTCTGAATTTTTTTGAGGTCGTCGCCCATGTGCTCGGGGTAGGTCTGTAAGATATTCTCGAGCCGAGCGAAATCTGGCAGCTTGCGCGATACGAACTCAATGGTTGTGCCGGCCGCATCGTGATGCTCTTGGCTGGTGGCCATCAGCGTTTCGTGCTTGGCGTGCGTAACTTCCCCGCTGAAATCTTTGTCTTTGCCGGTGATGATATTAAACAGCGTCGTTTTGCCGGTGCCGTTCCGCCCCAAAAACCCAACCTTCTCGTTGTCCGACACCCAAAACTTGACGTCGCGAAGCAGCGGCTTCGGGCCCATCGTTTTTTCAGAGATTGTCGCCTGTAACATGTCTTTAAGAATAGCATGGATTTGTCTCGAGTGACATCTGGTCTTCCCCGTTGGGGATCTCTTCGTGAGGAGGGGTGGCTGACTTAGCCCAGAAATTCTTCAAAGCTCGTGACTGCACCGTTCGCAAAGGTGAACTTCCCGACGTAATCGTGGGGATATGCTTCGCTGATGTTGTGCGCGCCAAAGTCCGGCCCGATGTGGCTGGCGCGCAAGGCGGCCATGACGCCAGAGTGGCATACCAGCACGATAGTGGCGCTCGAGTGCTGCTCGTTTAGCGCGCTGATGGTCGCGAAGACGCGCTTTTGCATGTGGTCGAGCGACTCGCCGTTGGGCGGCGTGTACTGCGTGTCGCGGTCAAGTTTCGGGTAGATTTCGTAGGCTTCTGCGCTTGGCATATTTGCGGCATCGCCATAGCTGACTTCGCGCAGACCTGAGAGTCGCTTGATCTCTTTCATAAAATGCAGCCCGCGGGCCACGACGTACGCAGTAATAAAAGCTCTGCCCACATCGCTCGAATACATTTCGTCGATGTGGACGCCTGACAGTTTGGCGATCACCTTCTCCGTCGGCTTCAACCCATCTTCGGTCAGCGGCGTATCAATCCAACCCGACAACCGCTTGGCGCGGTTATTCTCGGTTTCGCCGTGTCGAACGATGTAAAAAGTATTCATGTCCGGCAAGTATAGCAATAATGCCGGCCGTTCGCCAGCTATTCGAGATGCCCTCTGTAGCATGGAGAACGGCCCGGTGTATACTAAGTGTATGAAACAAGCGCCAGATTTTAGTTTGCAGGATCAAGACGGTAAGACGCACACTCTTGCCGACTACAAGGGCAAGTGGCTCGTCCTGTACTTTTACCCCGCGGACGATACGCCGGGTTGCACGGCTGAGGCCTGCAATTTTCGAGATGCCCGCGCGGACATTGAGCAGTTAGCGGCCGTGGTTGGCGTGAGTAAGGACTCAGTTCGGTCGCACAAGAAGTTTAGCGAGAAGTATCACCTTAACTTCACCTTGCTGAGCGACCCAGATCATGCCGTTATTGAGGCATACGATTCTTGGCAGCCGAAGAAGTTTATGGGGCGTGAGTTTCTCGGCACGCACCGCAACACGTTTATTATTGACCCGACGGGTAATATCGTCAAAGAGTACCGAGGTGTCGATCCCAAAACGCATGCGCCCGAGATTATTGCTGATTTGCAGGCGTTGCAAGCAGCCTGAGTATAACAGGGGGGTATGCTCAGCCGCGTCGTACTAAAATGAATCTTCTTGCTGGTATCGTTTTACAAAATATTTGCCCTTCGTGGTAAGCGAGATTGTATCAGAGCTTTGGTTTATCACTATAAGCTCTTCGGTATCAGCATAAGCAAGCAGTTCGGAACCCACCTTAAACTTGATGCCATCTCTGTATTCGCTGAGCTCATGCCTGCCATTATGTTCGTATACGGCTTCTCGTATGTACCCGAAGCTACCGAAAAAACGCGTTTTTTTGAACCTTTCGTAATCCTCGTCCCATAGGATGGTCGGGTCGGCTTTGGCGGCACGTTGTTTTGTTTGGGAAAGCTCCTTCTCTGCTTCGACCTTTTTTGTCTCTGCTTCTATTTTTATCGACTCGGTGTTGAGTAAGTCTGCCTTGTAGATTTCTACTTCGCGCTGCTGATTGAGTCGGATTTTCTTACGCGCAGTTTTACTCTCTTGCTCTAGCTGGTACGTATAGGGTAGTACGTATTTTTGCACGACGCCCTATATAAAATGTGGTGAGAAGAAGCGGACCAAGCAGTCCCCGAAGTGACTGCCATGTATGCCAACCAAAGAAGTACTGGCGTAAATATTCGTTTTTCAGAAGCCCAAATTTCTGATAGATTCGATCTTCGCTCGTAAAAAGCAAGGCTGTTATGCCCTCCCAGTGCCATGCAAACCAGAAAAAGGAATAGGAAACGAGCGCTGTTGATGCAGCGCGGTTGCGGATTGCTTCAGCTATAGCTCCTGTGATGTCGCCCATACTTTCCATCATCTTCCCGGGAGGGCTGATTTGCAAGCATAACAGCTTTGTGACGCAGGATATATTTGTGAGAGAGCTATCGAGGACGCTTGGTGGCGAGTAGTCGCACGCCGAGTACTAAGATGATGAGCCACGCGCTGGCTACCAATAAAGCGGTGTTGTTAGACTGGGGCTCGCCAAAGCCGGTGTTGGGGGCGGCTATTGCAGGGCTGTTTGCTACGGCTAGGCCGACTGGGTCGGTGATTGTACCATTAACAACGCCGTCTTGGTCGAGCGTTCCGCCGTCAGTGATGGTATAGGTGAGGCTTAAGGCAGGCTGTCCGTTGAGTGTGGTGCTGACAACGACTGCGCCAGGGATAGTGGTGTAGACCCTGGTAGTACTGTTATATTTCCGGGCGGTGACTTGCGTGGGTTTGAGGCTGGTTTGGAATGTGAGTGTAATCTGGTTGCTCGCGTTGTCGGTGATAAAACTAAATTGGGAGAGGCCGAGCGGATAGGTGTAGCCGGTGTCGGTAGTACTGCTAGCCGCCTCGCTGAAGGTAGTGATGTGTGTGCCAGCTGGGGTGGTAAGGCTGACGGTGTTGCCTGCTATGGGGTTCGCGATTGATTCCTGTGAAGTGAAATTTAGTGGCGCCGAGTAGACAGTGTCTTGGGTGTCGCCGTCGTCCTGGCCGGCCATGACATATAGATAGCCGTTCAAAACAGTTGCGTCGCTATATAGTAAGGGCTGCGGCAAGGTGTTTGTGCTCGTAGCCCAACTCGGAATCGATCCGTCGGCGTTTAGTTTTGCGTAATAAACGGTGTCTTGGTCGGCAGTGTTGTTCGTGCCGCCCGCTGCATACAGGTAGCCGTTACTCGTGGCTAGGGCTGGTCCATCCAATACTTGCGGCAGGGTCGTTGTGCTCGTCGTCCACGCGCCGACTGATCCATCGCTGTTAAGGCTGGCATAATACGTAGTATGTAGGTAGCCCGAGTTGCCCCCACCGCCTACGACGTAGACGCGCCCGTTGGCTAAGGTGACGCCTGCTTCGCCGACACCTTGCGGAAGATGGCTAGTGCTGGTGCTCCAGACACCAATTGATCCGTCGGCGTTTTGCTTGGCGAAGTACGTGGTGTCTACGAAGCTCGAGCCACTATCGAGGCCGCCAATATAATAGATGTAGCCATTGTGCGTAACTGATCCGCCCTCATATAATCCTTGCGGCAAGCTGTTGCTACTCGTCGTCCACGCGCCGACTGATCCATCACTGTTTATCTTGGCGTAGTAAACGCTGGTCTGGAAGCTGCCCCCGTAGCCGCCCATAACATAGATGTAACCATTCGATACGGTAGCGCTCGGATAATATGAGCCTTGTGGCAACACGGTGCTGTTTGTTATCCAGGCGCTGGTGCTTCCGTCGCTATTTAGTTTGGCGTAGTAAACGCTGTCTAGCCAAGTTCCTCCGGTCGATGACGACCCGCCGATGATGTACGTATAGCCGTTATACGTAACTGAAGCGCCACCACTGATGCTGGTGGGTACGTGATGGCTACTCGTCGTCCAACTGCCGACCGACCCTGTTGCGCCAGCTGCTACCGCGGGTGTCGCGCTTATTACGATAGCGATGCTACTCACTACTAAAGAGATTGCTCGAAAAACTCGACTCCCCTGTCGCCGCATACCCTCGCTCCGCTTATGGTTGTAGCATAGCATGTGATGATTTTTACCACAAGCAAGCGTGATGCCTTGGTGAGGTTCTATAATAGCAATATGAAGCAGCCTCGTGATGCCGGTTTTAAGCTTGGAGTTTTATTGGTGACACTCGGTCTTGGAGGTTTATTCTATGGTGGATTTTTATGGTTCCACCAATCGGCGCCATCTCGGGCAAACAAGCCCGGTGTTGCGGTTGAGGCAGCGCCCTCTGCCGCGAAACCGACGCAGGAGAGCGTCGACAGCTATCAAGTTCCGGCAGATCATCCCAAGTACATTTCTATCCCGGCGATTGCTGTTACCAAAACGCGCGTACTGAGCCTTGGTCTGCGGCATGATGGTGCTATTGCGACGCCAGATAATATCTTTGATGCAGGCTGGTACAACACCAGTGCCAAACCAGGCCAACCAGGCGTGGCCTTTATCTTCGGTCATGTGTCTAGCTGGCAGGCCCGCGGCGTCTTTTATGATCTAAAAAAGCTGTCGCGTGGCGAGAAAATCACGATTACTGACGGGAATAATCAAGTATTTACCTACCAGGTCGACGGGAGCCAAACGTTTCCTTATGATCAAGTCGACATGCAAAAAGTCTTAACGCCAGACAGTCCCAACGCCTCCACTCTTCGGCTAATGACCTGCACCGGCAGCGTTATTCGCGGCACAAACAACTTCAGCGAGCGGTTAGTGGTTTCAGCACACCTGCTGCGCTCGTAGCATGCACCGCCTGCGCCCAAGCCGGTAATGTCGCATCACCTAGACCACAAGAGCGTCGCGAGACGTTTGTGGATACTATATAAATATGTTATTATAATCTAAATGTCTGGCGAAGCGCGTAGAGTAATCTCTGCTGAAACGAGTGGAACTTCTGCTGTGCTCCCACGTATTTGTGTCGAAGTGGGCGTCGGTTCGGCCACGGGATATTTGGACGGAGCTCTTGAGCCGAAGGATTACTATATCGGCATCGAAAATGGCTATGATTATAGGCACGATCCGGATTTGAGCCTTCCCCTCGGAGTTGGCTTTATGCGTCTTGAACGGAGGATGCGCACATACCGAAGCCTACCTCACGTATGCCTTTTATCTGCCGATGGGGTACATACACCAATCAAGTCTGAGAAGGTTGACGAAGTGCTCTTTACGAATGTCTTCAGCGACCCCTTGCTCGCAGACTGGATTTCTCCTGAAGATATGACTCCCGAGGCTACGGTGCTTCGATTGCCTTCTGGTGAGCCGAAGTTATTCAACGACAATCGGTCTTCTTTTTACGTTGCAGATAGTTTAGGTGAAAGGCGTGAGGCATTGCTTCGCGAGGCGGCAAGAATAGTGCGGCTAGGTGGGCGGATTGTCATTAACTCGCATATTACGCCCGAGTTTGTTAGTCATGACCGACTTGTGGGTTGGTTTCGTACTCATGGTTTCACCGCTGTTGAGTTGTTAAACCCTGAAGATGGTGAGGCTTGGGTTCAAAAGACAACTGGGTACCGTATGGAGCCTGGTGCGGGCGTGCGATTCCTCATAGCCACTAAAACAGAGACTGAGGTGGGGGTAGTGTCTCTACTAGGTGGGCTCGGCGTTTAGTTTGGCTTGCCCAGGATCGGCGCTTGGCGTATAAAGCTGTTTTGTTCGAGTACTTGCAGCGCGGCATCGGCGACTTCTTCGCGGCTGACGTACCATTTCGTAGGGCCGTGTTCCCGCAAGCTGAAGGGCTTCGGTTCGGTATTCTGTAGCTTCAATACGCGCAGTACCGTCCAGTCGAGACTGCTTTGCTTGAGGACTTCGACATGATCTTTACCGTCTTGCACGCGGTCTGGGTCGATCAGCTGAATCGAGATGTTTAAGATCCTGTCAACCAGGGTAATGTGGTCTCCAGGGAACCGCACCCCAGTGCCGGTGAGACTTACCAGGCGCGTGACGTGCTGTGCTTGCATAACTTCGGCGATGGCGCGCATAGCGTCAGCTTGAACATGTGGCGGCGATCCTTTGACATGCCCAATGAAGCTTACGACAGCGTCCTGGCCAGAGATCAACTTCGCCAGGTCATTCGTGTTGGTGGCGTCGCACGTCACAATGCTGAGACGCTCCTGCGGCGAAAGATTGTTGTTGTGAAATACGCCAGCGCGCACCTCGTGCCCTGCCGCCAAAGCATGCTCGACGAAGATCTTCCCCGACCGTCCACTTGCTGCGATCACTGCTATTTTCATGAACTTGCCCCCCTCGTTACTTAGAAGCATAAGCTGCTCGGCCGTTGTATGCAAGCATGCAACGGTGCGCTTTATTCGACAGTGAAGTGTCGCAAATTACGCTCTATCTTTATAAAGCGGGAGATCTCGGCGGGTGATGTATGGCCGTTTTGGATTTTGATCATCGATATCAAGTAGTGGCGATACAGCATGGCGAGTGGAATATATCGTCGCTCCACATCGGATAATTCGCGTACTTTTTCATAGTGTGTAAGATACTTTTGCACTGCATCTTGGCCGGCTTCTACGTAGACATCCCACAGTGTGTACGCTAGACACACGACAAATGGCGCAACGGCCAGATCGTCAAAATCGAGAATCGCGGAGACGTCGCCGTCTTTTACGAGTGTGTTATCTTTGTCGAAGTCTAGATGACAGAGACCTCTTGCGAGGGTTGGCGGAAGCGCTACGGCGTAGCCCTGTGCTCGCCGCAGAAAGGTATACACTTGCTCATCTTGGACTTCAAAGGGTATGGTTGGGCTGAGGTTGCCCCCTCGTAGAACTGTTACGCTCGATGCGGCCAGCGTTGGCTTACTGTACTGGCTACTTAAGGTGTGTATGGTTGCTTGGATAGTCGCCAGGTCTTGGAGCAGGTGCTCGGTGTAGACTGTAGCGTGCTCGCCTTGGGCAAATTCCATAACGATACTCTGCCATGTTTTGCCGTCAACTTGTTGGATGGTAATTTGCTCGCCTGCTTGGTTGGCGATGACGGTTGGCGTCCGTATCCCTCCTTCATGCAGGTATTGGGCAAAATGTAATTCAAGCTCAATCGCTGCATTTGCCTTCCTCCCTTGGCGATAAATCCGCAGTACATATTTGCCGCCGTTCGTATCCACGATCAGCGTCCTATTTTCGATGCCCGAAGAAGCTTCATGGAATGCAGCCAGCTCAAGTCCATATTGCTTGAGAAGTTGAGCGACATTTTGTTTGTCAGGGGTAAATTGATCTTTAGGAGATAACTTCATATGAATAATTTAGATTAAGGGTGCTGCTTCAGGCTGTAACTCGCGTTTCTCGGGGACTTTTTGGACGCGCCAGCGAAAGACAGCCGCCAGAAAGATGGCGAAAACCGCGATCCACATTAGCGGGTATGACAGCGTCAGCCAATTGTAATGCTGCAGCGCCACGGCGATGAGACTGAGTTTGAGGATCAGGAGATAGTAGCTGGGGAGTGACTCGGAATGGGGATCGTTGCGGGTTTTGCGCACCGTGGGAATAAAAGCGATGATCTCGGCGATCGACACGATGGCTAACGCGATCAGTGGTTTTTTTGTCAGCAAGACATACGACAATACGCCCACGATGGATAGCGCCAAGCAAACTTTGTCCATAAAAACGACATCCTTGGTGCCGAACTTAAAGCAGCAGGCTAGAATCACCACATCAACAGCCAGGCCAAGTACTACGGGCACGGCACCAATGCCCCCACCGCCGACAACCTGCAAGTACGCAACCACGCTAGTCACCAGAAAGATGCTAATCCAGGTGTACAAATGTGGCTTGTTTTTGCCCTTGAACATATCCAAGATGTACGGGATGTACGCCACGAGTGTCAGGCCGATGGCTAACGCTGAGGCGATGAGTTTTACGTCGTGGAGCATGCTTGTTTCAGCTTTTGCACGACAATCTCGAGAGTTTTGGCAATCGCTGTGGCTTGGTCCGGATCCTGCGACAATTCGTTTGCAGTGAAAGCGTATCTTTCGCCAGTGGTTTGCTGGACTCCATCACCACTAAACTCATTGCTAACGGTAATATCTGCGATCTGGGTGGTGCCATGATGGAGTATCGCCCTCAAATCTTCGCGAGTTATTGCGTTACCCTTGGCGAGCAAGGTCTCGGCTCGTTGCTCATCAACCGCAAAAGTCAGCTGGATGTTGTTGGAAGACTCTCTACCATCGGGATTCGTTACGGTTTCAATCGCCCAGGTGCGCAGAACAGCTGCTTCACTTGGTGGGTTTTGCACGTCGATGACGCACTCGACACGATGAGCTTCGGCAGGGTCGCTGATAAAACCGGCGCTATATGTCGCCACCACAATGTCTGGATTTTCAGCCAACAATTCAGCCCAGCTTCGCATTTCACCAGCCAATACGACGCTCATGTCGATGAGCTCGCTCCCAATCCGTTTTGCAGTCGTGGCTAGTTCTTCCATAAAGAATCCCTAGCTTGCGGTTTTGCGGCGGAAGAGCCAGGAGGCGAATGGCATGGCGAGGATGAGCGCACCGACACACCAGATCATGGCCATCCAGCCGTGGTTGCCAATGGGCGTGCCCAGGATCAGGGCACGTACTGCTTCAACGACCTGGGTGATCGGCTGGTTTTCGGCGAAGGCGCGTAGCACGCGGTTCATGCCTTCGGCGGGAACGAATGCAGTGCTGGCGAAGGTCAGCGGGAACACCAGCACAAAGGTCAGCCACTGCACTGCTTCAACACTTTTGGCTATGACGCCGACGATGGCCGACAGCCATGAGAACGCCAGGGTGAATAAGAACAGGATGCCGACAATTTGCAGCCACTCAAAGGCGCTAGCATGCGGCCGGAAGCCAATGGCTAGCCCGGCAAGCAACATCACACCGGTGGAGATGCTGTTGCGGAACAAGTCGGACACGACGTGGCCGTTCAGGACTGCCAAGTTGGACATGGGCAGCGAGCGAAAGCGGTCGACGATGCCCTTCTGGAGGTCGTTACAGACGGCGATCGCGGTGGTGGTTGAGCCAAAGGCGGCAGTCTGTACGATGATACCAGCCATCAAAAAGTTGAGGTAGCTAACGCCATGCGGCAAGGCCTTAGAAATGGCGCCACCGAACACTGTCGAAAACAACACCAGGAACATAATCGGCTGGAAAAAAGCGCCAAGCAGCTGGTCTTTGTTGCGAATAATGTGACGCCCGCTGCGCTTAATCATGATCAGCGAGTCGTTGATCGCCGAAGACAATTTGGAACGTTTCTCGAATACCAGTTCAACAGCCATTACTCTTTACCCTCCTCTTTGGTCTCTTTCTGTTTGCCGGTGAGTGACAAGAACACGTCGTCGAGCGTCGGTTTGTGGATGGTCATAGATTGAATAGTGAGCGAGTCTTTGGCGAGCAAATCGAGCATTCTGCGAACGTCGACGCTCGGGTCTTGGATGACGGCCGTTACGGTGCGCTCTTTGTCGTCGCTGTCGACCAGGTCTGCGGTGAGCGCTTGCTTGGCGCCAGTAAATGTAGCTGCGTCTTTGAAGGCCAATTCCAGACGGTCTTTGCCGACCTTGCGTTTGAGCTCGGTGGCCGTACCTTCGGCAATCACCTTGCCGCCGTCGATCACGACGATGCGATCGGCCAGCTGATCGGCCTCTTCCAGGTATTGTGTGGTGAGCAGGATGGATGTCCCGGCGGCCATCAGGTTCTTGATGATGTCCCACATGGCCAGGCGCGAACGGGGGTCGAGCCCCGTGGTTGGCTCATCCAGGAAAATAACTGGCGGCGCAGCGATGAGACTCACGGCCAAGTCGAGCCGGCGGCGCATACCGCCAGAGTAGGTTTTGGCGGGGCGGTCGGCGGCGGCAACGAGGTCGAACTGTTCCAGAAGTTCTTGGGCGCGTGCGGTGGCGCTCGCTGGCGTCAAGCGGTACAGTCGGCCCATCATCTGGAGATTTTCGCGGCCGGTCAAAAGATCGTCAATGGCGGCAGATTGCCCAGTGAGGCCGATGACGCTGCGGACTTTATCTGGCTCAGTGCGAGCATCATGACCTTCGACGGTCACTGCGCCACTGTCGAAAGCGAGTAAGGTGCTCAAAATCCGCACGGTCGTTGTTTTACCCGCGCCGTTTGGCCCGAGCAGAGCGAGCATGGTGCCGCGCTCAACTTTAATATCGATGCCTTGTAGCACCTTATTCGTGCCGTAGGACTTCGTCAGCCCCTCGGCAACTACTACGTATTTACTCTGTGCCATCACGTTCCTTCCTTGGCATTTGTCGATGAAGCTATCAAACAAATAGTATATAGGAGCTTGGTAGGGTTTGACTACTTCTATGTATGCACGGTTCATCGGTTTGGGATAGAATAATGTTCCATCTGCATCGAATACTACTTATTTTTTGCGTACTCGTGTTCTGCTAGCTCTTCGTAGATTCTGACGCCGAATGCACCCGTTGCCTAATCCTTCGGGCTGAGCGCGAGACTTTATCTCTCTCCAATGCAATGCAGTGTTTGTGAGGTGTTCCGTAATTCTCGGACGGGATTACCGGTAACGCAATGAACGCTGTCGTGGAAGAATACGAGTCCGAGTATGAAGATTCCCAGGAGTGTGAGCCCGAGCATGGCTCCATTGTGCCGTATGTCGAGTAAGCTGTGTTTTAGGGTGTCGCCACGTTTAATACGGCTGCGCAGCCAGGAAAGGAACGTTAGCCCGCTAATAGCGAAACCTATTGCCGGCAGAACGAGAATCCATGCCATGAGTACGGCAAAGTTCCAGAGCCACGAATGGTACAAGCCATGGCCGCTGGCATCATTAATCAGTACAATTACGAAAAAGGGCGCGAATAGGAGCGCGCTGACTGTAGTGTTGCGGCGTACATATTCGGGAGTCTCATGCAGTAAGCCGTCTGAAAGGTATGCTGCTTGCTGGTGTGCGATGCTTGCCGGTAACTCCATGGCGATGCGTGCCCAGACGCGGATATGCTTGTTGGTGGGTGCGTTATCAAGCATATCCGCGGCGGTTTGGAGAATTTGTTCGTTGTAGCGCTGTCGGTATGGCGCAGGGTATAGATATAGAAATTTGCTGTAGATGGGGAAACGTCGCGCAAGGTTGCTCATAGGTAGAACTCCACTGCACCCCCTAAGATACGTCGTTCTTTGGCAAGGGTGACACTATTTTCGAAATAGCGGATCTCCGCGCCAAGGCGCTCGCGACCTGCTTCGGTAATTTTGTAGTAGCGCCTGCGGTCTTGTTGATCTTTGCTGGCAACTTCGATGATAAGGCCGGCTTCGTCAAGCTGCTTAATCGCGCCGTACAGGCTGCCGGGGCCAAGCCGAAGCTTGCCTTGTGAATCGGCTTCGATTTGCTGCATGATTTCGTAGCCGTGCCGCTCCCTGAGGCTGAGTGCTAGCAAAATACTAAAAGCAACTTGCGGTAAAAAACTTGGCGTTTGTCGACTCATAGCGCTAGTATATCAGAATGCGGTATATCGGAAAACGTAGTATTTGCGAATTTATCAAGCCAGTCTTGGGTTGCGGCTGGCACAATACTGCTCATGATCTATAAATATAAGATAGTAGCAAACGAAGTGCGCGGTACGGTGGCGGTTATTACGGCAACGCCGGTACGCAAAGCACTCAAGTTTATTCCGGGACAATATGCCAGCGTCGGTTTCATGGACGGTTGGCGGCCGAGTCCTATGCGCTGCTTCTCGATTGTGAACGGCCTAGATGCAAATACTATCCGTTTTGCTGTTCGGATTGGCGGGCCGTTTAGTACGGCTCTCTCGCAATTGCAGGTTGGCGATACACTTCTCGTTCGCGGACCTTTCGGTACGTTCTATACGGATGAATACGACCACCGTGCGGTGCTCGTCGCTTCGGGTATCGGGATTACGCCATTTTTGAGTATGCTGCAGCACCCGACTATCCCTACTACTTTGCTATATAGTAATCGTTCGGCTCATGACATCCCCTTTTATGATGAGATTATCAGTCGTGCAACAGAGAGCCCGAATGTGCAGATTGGTTTTTTTGCCTCTGAGGATGTCGGAGCAAGTTCTAAAATCATCGCAGGTCGGATTTCGGAGAAAGCCATACGCACCGTAACGAGCGGGAGGCATACGGGCAGTACGTATTTTATCTGCGGGCCGCCTAGTTTTACGGCCGACATGCAGCTGCTGCTTCGCAATGCCGGTGTTGATCCAGACCGGATCATTTGTGAGTCGTTTGCCCAGAAGGCCAAGGGTGCGACTGACCTGTACGGCGGCATCCGCCGGGCTACGTATGGCTTTAGCGCGGCTATGCTTGTGGCCTTGGCAATGGGTGTTGCAGTGCTTGACTTGAGCCGCGCTGTTCCGCGCCTTGTGAGTCAAAAAGCGAGTGCGTTGCAGCCGGCTGCGGCAGTATCTGCGGCGACGTCGGCCACGCCGAATAACAATAATGCTAGCGGTAGCTCATCGGCGAGTGCAGGTGTCGATAGCAACACTTCGAGTACGACGACCACACAACCTGCACCCGCCCCAACGCCTGCTCCAGTACCGCAAACGCGACAGCAGAGCTATCAACCTCCGGTGAGTTCGGTTTCGTAATGCCGCGCTATCAGCAGTCGAAGCACGCACTTGGATCAGAGGTAATGCTCACATTGGTTGTCCCGGGCAAAGCTCAGGCTGAAACGGCATTTGTTCGCTTATGGGCGATGATTGATGCCTTCGAGAACCGATTCAGTCGTTTCCGTGAAGATAGCGAGCTCGCGGCATTCAATGCGAGGGCTGGCACTCCAACGGAAGTTTCCGCGCCGTTTCATGGCCTCCTTTCAACAGCGCGGAAAATGGCCAGGTTGACCGACGGCTTGTACAATCCGCTCATTCTACCAGCGTTACAGAAGGCGGGGTATAAAGGTTCTTGGCCGAATGTTGCCGGAGTTTCCGATGCTTTGAATTATGAAGACCGCAATCTTGCGTCTGCTGAGGATATTGTGATCACCCGGACGGCAGCGGCTATTCCCGGCGATACTGCTCTCGACTTTGGCGGCATCGGAAAAGGATACTTGCTTGACCAACTTGCAAACGTGCTGCACGGCCTCGGCATCGATAACTACTGGTTGTCGCTTGGTGGCGATATACTTTGTAATGGTCTTGATGAGACGAATGAGTCCTGGAATATTGTGATTCAAGATGCGCATAATTCCAAGGCGAGTGCAGGGTCGATATGTAATCGTGGCAGGCGTCTGGCTGTTGCTACTTCGGGAATCACCAAACGAAAAGGACCGGGATGGCATCATATTATAGATCCAAGAACTGGCCGCTCAGCAGATACTGACATTTTGACTGCTACGGTTTGTTCGAAGTCTGCTACTGAGGCGGATGTCTTTGCGAAGTGTCTCGTTATTCTTGGGAATGTGGATAGTCCACAATTTATGAGTCAGCATAACCTTACAAATGTTCTCATCCAAACTGATGCCGCCAAAAATAGTGTTCTCAAAATGGGGGATGCATGGTTGAACTAACTCAGGCGGGAGCAATGCATTTTGCAGTGAGCACTGTATCAGTTGCAACTTCTCGAGCGAGAGAGTCGTGGACCTGGTACGTTATCCGCGCTGCTGGTTTTACAGCCGCCGGGCTATTGTTTTTATTGATGCTTTCCGGTATTGGGCAAGTGACTGGTTTGATCTACCGGATTATGGAGCCTTTGAAGGCCTGGGTGTTACACAAAGCGCTTGCTATCGCATTGTGCGTCGCGATAGCAATTCATGTGCTGTTCCTTCTGATCGACACGTATCTCCCCTTTTCTTTCACGCAAATTTTCGTGCCATTTGCGTCGATGTACAACAATGGAACATCGCTCCTTTCATTCAAGCTTAGTGCTATTGCCGTAGCGCTTGGGGTGCTGGCGATGTACGGTGTGGCGATTGTCGTGGCGTCGTCACTGGGCTGGATTGATTCGAAGAAACGGTTGTGGCGCAACACACATTACATCAGTTATTTCGTGATTATCGCCGTGTTTATCCACGCGCTTGGCACCGGAGCTGATCTGAAGTACGGCTTGTTCCGCGAGGTATGGGTGGCGGCTGGCTTTGTCCTGATACTAGCGGTAGTCATGCGCCTGTGGCGCACCCGTTTGACTAAAAAATCAGAATAGTGTGCTCTTTGAATGACTCAAGCGGGCCATTGCCAGTTTTGTACTTCTGGCATGTCGACGCCATGTGCGTTGATATACGCAGCATGGGCAAGTAGTTTTTGTTGCATCATTGTTTTGAGCTCTTGGGCGGCTTCGCTCTGGAGCTCAAGCCTGGTGAGAGCGTCGAGTACAAGATGAAAACGGTCCATATCATTGCGAACGGTCATGTCGAAGGCTGTCGTGATGGTTCCCTCTTCTTTGTAGCCCCTGACGTGTAAATTGCGGTTTGTGCGGCGGTACGTTAGGCGGTGGATGACCCATGGGTAACCATGAAAGGCAAAGATAATTTGTTTATCTCTCGTGAAAAGCGCATCGTATTCTGGATCGCTCAGGCCGTGCGGGTGTTCAGTATCTGGCTGGAGTCGCATGAGATCAACGACATTGATGACGCGGACTTTTAGCTGAGGCAGATGTTCGCGCAAGATAGAAACGGCTGCCAAAGTTTCGAGTGTCGGGACGTCGCCAGCGCAGGCCATAACAACATCGGGTTCGCTGTGTTGATCGTTGCTGGCCCAGTCCCAGCGGTCGATGCCCCTGGTGCAGTGCTCGATGGCCTCATCCATGGTCAACCACTGGGGGCTGTCGTGTTTACCGGTGATGGTGAGGTTGATATAGTTGCGGCTTCTTAAACAATGATCGATTGTCGAAAGGAGTGTGTTGGCATCGGGTGGCAGATAAATGCGCACGACTGAAGCCTTTTTGTTGAGTAGGTGGTCGATGAAGCCAGGGTCTTGGTGGGTAAAACCGTTATGGTCTTGCCGCCAAACGTGCGACGTCAACAAATAATTGAGTGAGGCGATGGGGTGGCGCCATGGCAACTCGTTGCTCATTTTGATCCATTTGGCGTGCTGGTTGACCATGCTGTCGACGATGCGGATAAAGGCTTCATAGCTGTGAAAGAGTCCGTGCCGCCCGGTTAGCAAGTAACCTTCCAGCCATCCCTCGGCCTGATGCTCGCTGAGCATTGAATCAAGCACGGCACCTTCGGTAGCTAAGAATTCGTCGTTTGGCTGGACGCGTGCGTTCCATTGGCGATTCGTGCTTTCAAAGACTGTTTCCAGGCGGTTGGATACGAGTTCATCCGGGCCAAAAATACGGAAATTGTGCTGGCCGGCGTTCTGCCTGATAACGTCTCGCAGATATGGGCCAAGTGCGTGGGTGTTGCCTTCATGGGCTTCGCTGCGCTTTGCAAACTTGACTTCGTATGCCCTGAAGTCGGGTAAGTCGAGTTCCCGTAGGAAAACCCCGCCGTTGGCATGTGGGTTGGCGCCCATCCGCTGTTGACCTTTAGGCGCGAGTGCGGTGAGTTCTGGCAGCAGCCTCCCTTGCTCATCAAACAGCTCCTCGGGTTTGTAGCTTTTCAGCCAGGCTTCAAGTGCGGCGACATTTTCGAGGTGCGCGGCATCGACGGCCAGCGGCACTTGGTGCGAACGAAAGTTGCCCTCAATTTGTTTGCCGTCAATTGTTTTGGGGCCGGTCCAGCCCTTTGGCGAATTGAGCACGATCATGGGCCAGCGCGGGCGCGTCAGGTCGTTGTTGATTCGAGCGTTCTGCTGGATACGACTAATCTCTGCTGTTGCCGTATCAAGAGCGGTGGCCATAAGCTGATGCATGTGCATTGGTTCGCTCCCGTCAACAAAATACGGGGCCCAGCCGTAGCCGCGCAGCAATTGTTCTAACTCATCGCGCTCGATGCGCGCCAGGATGGTGGGGTTGCTAATTTTGTAGCCATTAAGATGCAAAATGGGCAGCACAGCGCCGTCAGTCTTGGGGTTTAAGAATTTATTCGAATGCCAGGCCGTAGCGAGTGGCCCGGTTTCGGCTTCGCCATCACCCACGATGCAGGCTGCGATGAGATCAGGATTGTCGAAAACAGCGCCAAAAGCGTGGCTAAGCGAGTAGCCTAGTTCCCCGCCCTCATGGATCGACCCCGGCACTTGCGGCGACACATGACTCGACAGTCCGCCGGGGAACGAAAACATTTGGAATAATTTCTTGAGGCCGGCTTCGTTTTGCGGAACATCCGGGTAGTATTCGCTGAAGGTGCCTTCGAGGTAGACATTGCCGACCAGTGCTGGCCCGCCGTGGCCGGGCCCCGAGATATAGATCATATTGAGCGCTTGGCTTTGGATGACACGGTTGAGATGGGCGTAGATAAAGTTTTGGCCAGGCGTAGTGCCCCAGTGGCCAAGGAGTAGTTTCTTCACGTGCTCGAGTTGCAATGGCTCGCGAAGCAGCGGGTTGTCACACAGATAGATTTGCCCCACTGATAAGTAATTTGCCGCGCGCCAATAGGCGTCGATGGCTTGTAGCGCCTCGTTGTTTAATGGTTCGTTCACGATTTCCCTCCCTGTTGTAGTAAATGCGCTGTATGCTTAGCGATGGTTGCCGCCTCGTTAGTGTGAATAACGTGTACGCCCGTTGCACCACCATCGACAGAAATCAGGCGTTCATTTGCTTGGTTTCGTGTATCGTCGAGGGTGATGCCGAGGAAATCAAGACCCGAGCATACGCGAGCTCGGATCTTGGGTGCTTGCTCGCCAATACCGCCGGTAAAAACTAGAGTGTTTATGCCGCCGAGCGCAGCCACAAAAGCGCCGATCGTCTTCGTAACGTGATAACAAAAGATGTCGACCGCATCCTCGGCACGAGAATCGGTTGCTTCCCTGTCTAGAAGCTGTTTCATATCTGCAGTTGTTTCGGAGATGCCGAGGAGCCCTGACTCAAAGTTCACCACATGCTGTAAACGCTCTCTGTCGTATCCTTCGCTCCGTGCAATATATGCCAGAAGACCAGGGTCGAGATCGCCAGAACGAGTGCTCATGGGGATTCCTGAGGTTGGCGTCATACTCATGGTCGTATCGATGGGCTTACCACCTTCCAAGGCGGCAACACTGGCGCCACTGCCGAGGTGTGCAATGATAATCTTGCCGTTTGCAGCCACCTCGCCTTCTACGCGGCGCAGCTCATCCATGATGTATTCATATGACAGGCCGTGAAAGCCATAGCGTCTTACTCCCTTTGCTTCGAGTGTGCGCGGAACTGGCAACAACCGTGATTTTGTGGGCAGATCGTGGTGAAATGCCGTGTCGAAACAGAGTATTTGCGGCGTATGCGGGAACGTCTTTGTAAAAGCATTGAGCAAGTTGAGCGCCGCAGGCAGATGCTCGGGATCAAATTCGAGGAGTGCTTCTAGGGCTCTGGTTGCCTGCTCGTTGGCAAGTGTCGGCTTATAAAAATGCGGCCCGCCATGCACGATACGATGCCCGACGCCGACAACTACTCCGCCCTGAATCGTCCCAGTGAGCCACGTAAGCAGCGCATCACCGGCCGCCTGTTGGTTGATGTCGGGGAGTGCTTTCGTCTCGTTGTCGCCGATCAACTGCGTTCCCTGCTGCCCAATATTTTCTATCCTTGCTGTAAACTGCTGCTGCATATTTGCAACGTCAAATACCGCCACCTTGATGCTGGACGACCCGCCATTGACGGTTACGACGTAGTGTTTAGGGTCTTGATGTTGCGGTGTATCCATAGTGCTTATCTTTATTGTACCCTACTGCTCAATGAGTCTACGACCGCGCTGTCTGAGTCACTGTGACTGCCGTCACAGAACGCTCCACCGATTTGCGAGTATAGTTTTGCTATGACAAAACAACGAACTATCTATGCGTTTATCACTACCGGCGGGGTGGTCGGCCTTACCGCATCGTTTTTAGAAACACTCGAATATCAAGAGATCCTCAAGAACGCGCACGCGCAGCTTGTTTGTAATCTGAATAGTGTGTTTAGCTGTGGTAACGTACTGAATGCCTGGCAAAGTAAAGTGTTTGGTTTTCCGAACAGCATGATGTGCATGATCTTTTTTACGCTGATGTTCGCCGCTGGACTTGTCGGGCTGACTGGCGGCACCCTGGCGCCAAAACTCCGGCTGTGGCTTGAAGGCATCGCTAGCTTTTTCCTAGGTTTTGGCTTGTGGTTTATGTGGGAAAGTACGTTTCAGATTCGAGCGCTTTGTATTCTGTGCTTATTCTGCTTCTCAGGACTGTTGGCCATTAATTGGGGATGGCTCCGGACAAATGCAAGCATCTTGCCAATTGGGGCTGGTGGCCGCAAACAGCTCGCCCAGCTTATTGCAAAAGGGGCGGATACTTTTGCTTGGATTGTCCTGGCGCTGGTGATGGCTTTTGTGATGCTGCTCCGGTTTGCTTGATCTTCTGGTGTGCACCGAACTGAATTTGCCCTGATGCTCAGTTCGGTGCCTTGCTCATATAATTTTGAGCACGGTATAGTCTACGATGCCGTCGAGCGTGTTGAGATGAATCGTCTCGCCAGGGTGTCTGCCAACTAACGCGCGGCCGATTGGCGAAGCAACACATACGTGTCCGGGTTCGTAGTCGGCATCATCAAGCATTGAAAGAATAAATGAACGAATGTGATTTTGGTGGCCAAGATAAACGGTGTCGCCTGGTGCTGCGGCAAGTTTGTGACCCCACATAGGAGACGAAGCTATGCTTCGACGCTCGTTGGCCGCCGCTCTGTTATCGTCAAGAATTTTGCGAATTTCGGCGTCAACCGCCTTCTTGCGTCTGTTCGCTCGCCACATATTTGATTTGATTGGTCGTATGTTTCTACGCATAGCTCGCCTCCTAACCATAGAATAAGCAGCTGGTCGGCCGACTTCTATGATGGCGGTCACATAGCTACAGTTTGGTGCCAAGGCGGTCTTCAAGGTCGACAATGCGCGGGATGGTGATGCCACCACGTCTACTGGTAAGCACATGACTCGCCTTCAGCTCTTGCATGAGTCGACTCACTGTTTCGCGTGCAAGCCCAGAGCGTCGAGAAAGCTCCTGTTCGGTGATTAGTAGCATGATGCTGCCGTCTGGCTGTTGCTCGCCAAAGCGTTGCGCTGCATTGAGCAGCTCAAAGATAAGTCGGCTTTCACTGTCGCCGGCCATGAGATGAGCCATTCGCCGCAGCACACCATCCACGCCACGGTACACCCTACTCAGGAGATCAAGGACCACATCGGGGTTAGTTTGCAGGAACTGGATAACTTCAGCTTTGGGTGCTAGCTGCACCGCGGTAGGCTCGCTCGCCTCGAAAAAATACTGGTTTTCTGTCCCATTAATTACCGAAGACATCGGGAAAAAGGCGCCGGGTTTGAATACATTGACAACGACTTCATTGCCGTTTGGTGCAATGTCATATTGAGCAACTCGCCCTCGACGCAGATAAAAAACTGACTGAACCTGCTCCCTGGCGTGGAGTAGTATCTCGCCTTTCTCGTATGTTTTTTCCGGAAAGCGTGCGAAGAATTCTGCAATCTTATTTGTAATATCCATACACCCTTATTATAACCCTACTAAGACCTACATTCGTCGCCGCCCTCATTATGCTTCTAGATTGTAGGAAGTGTTTAAGCAGCCCATGAAGCGAACTGTGCATGATGGCTCTGGGGTCTTATGGGCGGCCGCTGAGCACCGGACGACGGGTGCGGATGGTCGTTATGGCTGAGGCCGTGCCGGCTATAAGGCCAAGCATTACTACCAGACCGATGAATAGCAAGTATGCTGGCGGGTCAGCGAAGAGCGTTCCGCTGCCCGTTTGTGCAAGGCTGAATGCTCCCGTAACAGTGGTTGTAATGACACAGCCGCAAATCAGTCCGATCCCGGTCGTAATGACGGCTTCCCAGAAAATCATTGCGTAGAGTTGCGATGGGAGCGCGCCGGCGAGTCTGAGTGTGGTAAATTCTTTGCGGCGACTCGTGGTTGAGGCGACAAACACATTACCGATTGCGATTACCGTAAAACCAATTGAAATCCCGATGAGAATTTCTATAACTCCCGTTTGTGTTTTGAGCGAGCTGTCTTTTTGGACCGGGGCTTGCGCGCTGGACACTTTAAATACCGGCGAGTTGCTGTGCATATTTTGGATTTCTGCTGCAAGCTGTCGTTCTGCTCCTGGGGATGAGCGAATAGCAATGGACGAGAGTAGCCCCTTGGGGTCGTGTGCTACAACTTCGTCGAGGCTTAAAACAATCTCACCGAAACCGGCATTTTTAGTAAATAATGCTGCAAGGCGTTCATGGACAATCGTGCCGTCGGGCAACCAAAGTTGTATGGTATCGCCGACTTTCCAATGGTAATTTGCGGCCAGACCTTTGCTCACCAGCACACTATTCTGCGTAAAGCCAGCCAGCCCACCGCTGGTAATGCCAAGATTGAGCGGCGCGTTGCCCTGTATCATCACACCTTCAGCGGCGTAGTGCTGGGGTTTGCCGTTTTGCACCGCCCAGATAGTCGTCGGTGAGAATGCGGCTAGGCCCTGTGTATGCGGCAGGTTTTGGATGGTCGTTAGAAAAGTGGGTGGGAGCCCAGGTGATCCTTCCGGAGCTATCTCTACATTTGCAGCGGCAAGGCGCTCTTGCTGCTGCGTTGTTGCAAAATGCCCCAGCGTATGCGTATTTAAGACGAGCGTTGTGTTCAAGGCAAGCAACAGGGTCAGCGGTATTGCTGCTCCGGCAACGCGGCGTGGTTGTTGCCGCAGATTTTTGACAGCTAGTTGTGCAGACGGGCTAAAGTGCATAACCAGAACGCCAATACCCTTGCCGACACCTCGTGCCAGCAGGGGCCCAAATGCCCCAGCAGCGCATAAGAAAAGCGTTGTTGCGATGAAGCCCATGCCAATACCCATGAGCGTGCTCCCCAGCGGCGCAAAGATAAGTACGGCTAGAGCTGCTAGGGTGAGTATGGCTCCAATAATCCACCGCGAAAAACGCGCTTTTGCCTCTTTGCTGGTGTCGCGGAGCGCTTGGATTGGTGCAATAG
>Ga0105241_10000501_pt1 | contig 29597 bp, 21 predicted proteins | sample KBSC64metaG_FD_80422 | JGI IMG/M metagenome (GOLD analysis project Ga0105241, IMG submission 80422) | Corn rhizosphere microbial communities from Kellogg Biological Station, Michigan, USA - KBS C6-4 metaG | ecosystem: Host-associated > Plants > Roots > Rhizosphere > Soil | place: Michigan, USA... | reverse complement strand
GGCCCCACTTCGGAAATAACTTTTTGATCTCCGGAATTTACAACCGCTAAATAGGTTGATTTCAATCCCTCGAGATATACTTTCTTACCATCGCGACCATAGATGGTATTGTGCGCTCCCGAATGCAGCACGATGCGGTGCAGGACAGCTCCGGTTTTCGCATCCAGCACTTTCCAGTCATCTCCTTCAAAAGAAGGCAGATAAATTGTTTTGCCATCCGGAGAAATGGACATGCGGTCACATCCCGCTTCATAGGTTTTCTCCCAAACCGGTTTTTCCGTGAGCAGATCGATGCATTGCAAAGACTGTATCGTGCTGATATAAATGCAATTTGTGTATAAGCTTACTGCAACTCCTTTCACATTCGAAGGCTGGCCCTTACTATCCAATCCCCCTGTGGCAATTCTTTTTACGAATCTGAAACCATTATCCATATCAAAAACAAGCAGCCCATGACCACCATATTGAAGATAATTGCGAATACCCGGCACCGCAACATAGAGGTAATGATGAACAGTTGTGTGCTGCGCAAGCAGGGAGGCATGCGCACTGATGAAAAAAATGCCTAAAATCACCAGCATCTTTCGGAGTCCGGAAAGGAAATAATTTTTCATATAAATAAAATAGCGGATGGTTTGTGTAATCGAAGATACCGTGTTTCTTACTTGGAAAACTGTCCCGTTTCGGGAATGCTGATCAAATGCAGAATTAACTAATTATCTGATAATCAGCCCCATCCAATATGGCCTATAGATTGAAACCCTTAGATGGTTCCCGGTAGAGTCAAGGATTCCTGCCTGCCGGAGCCATCGAAAACCGAAAGCGTTTATATGAAAAAGAATACTATCATAAACCTGCTGCTCCTGTTTACCGTGCTTCAGTATGGTAACGCGCAAACGCATGTGCAAACAACAAGTCTTTTTCAGAATACTACGTCAAAAACAATCAGCCTTGCATTCGGAGCCTCCAGTTCCGCAGGAAACTTAATTGTAGTTCATTTAGACTGGGATAATCAGGGCAGTACGATAAATTCTGTCAAGGATAACAGAGGAAACACTTACTACGAAATAATCGCGCCCACGAACTGGAACGGGACTAACTACAGCGCAGCCCTATGGTATGCCTGGGATATTTCCGGCGGTAATACCACCGTCACCGCTAAACTTACACTTAATCCGACAAGCTTTACCCAGATTTATATCAGCGAATATTCAGGAATTGTCTCAGCTGCTGACCCGCTGGACAAAAGTTCAGTGAATAAAGGCAACACTACAGCCGTTAGCAGTGGCGCTGCAACCACCACGTATAACAACGAGCTGATCTATGGTGCGGCCATTGGTTCTTCCGGAACGCTGTCAAAAGGCGCCGGCTTCACCCAGCGTTCAAACGCCAACCAGAATATCATAGAAGATAAAACGGGAGTCGGTGTCGGCTCCTACAGTACCAATTTTACCAGTGCCGGCGGTAACTGGATTGCCCAGATGGCAAGCTTTATTTCCGTCAATAGTTTAATCACTTTACCGGTTAACTTATTATCCTTTACTGGGAAATGCGATCATAACAAAATTGCGTTAACCTGGTCTACCGCTTCGGAAATGAACAACGACTATTTTACCGTTGAACAAAGTGCGGAGGGAACCGGCTGGAAAATCATCGCAACAAAAAAGAGCCAGGGTAATTCAGCTGTTGCGCAGCAGTATTCCTTTACCGCAGATGCTTCAGCAGGCGATTTTTCGTATTTCCGGTTAAAGCAAACCGATGTAGCCGGAAAATCAAAATATTCTGAAATTCTCCGGGTGGACAATTGTCATACCAGTTCAGCCGCCGTGAATATATATCCGAATCCTTCCAACGGGATCTCGCTTTACGGCAGCATTAATCTGAAAGCAAACGAATCATATACCATTGAAGTTTTCGACAACCTCGGAAAGATGGTATACCACGGCGGATCCGTTGAGCCCGCATTCGCAATAAATTTTCCGCATATCCTGCCATCGGGTATTTATTACGCCAGGTTCTATTCAGCCGCCTTTTCTGTCGTGAAATGCATTCTGGTAGCGCATTAATCCGGCAATTTCAGGGCAACCTTTGACCGTTCTGTTGCGTTTTCCCCGGCAATGGCAGGGGAAATTCTTTCGTCAACAATACACAGCGAAATCGCGGCGCTGGAAGGTTCTCTTAACAGGCTCCTTCCGGTTCGAAAGCTGAATCCATCTCCGGGAAAAGATTTGCTGGATACAATGCAATTGTGGTCTGAAAAGATCTGGAAGGCCGGTAGAATAGCCGGTCCATGGCCATTAACCGATGAGCAGATCAGCCAGGGCAGGAGCCTGATTCAACATCCTTTATTTGTTTGTGGCGTTCACAGAAGCGGCACTACCTTATTAAGGGATCTGCTGGATGGGCACCCTGCACTAACCACTCTTCCTTCAGAAGGCAGTTTTCTGACAAATTTTGCTAGCCAGTTGGATCAGATGCCATACAAAGAGCGGGAATCTTTTCTGGCAATCAGATGGATTCGGAGGCTGGCAAATCCCATCAACCAGCCACCCTACTGGTCACTCGGGGTTAGCACAGCATCCGCTTCGCCTTATGTGGACTTTGTCCGCGCATACAGCGCATGGTATGGCATCGCTAAAAAAAGTTTCGCTTCGGAAAACAGGCTCTGGCCTCATTTGGTTGTTGTGCTGGCCTACGCCAGTTGCTCTCAAAAACCGGATGGAGGGCTGGCCGCCAGGTATTGGGTGGATAAAACGCCCACGAATGAAAAATATCTTCAGAAAATATGGCAGGAATTTCCGGAAGCAAGGATCATACAGATGGTCAGGTCGCCGGCAGACAGCTTCCTGTCCCGAAAACGCATGGAGCCCTTAATGGATCTGAAAATCTGTTTACAGGACATGAGACGCTCATACAGGATTGCAGCAGAACAATCCCGGAAAAAGGAAAGCCGGTATATGGTAATCCGCTATGAAGAATTATGCGAGGCTCCGCGGTCTGCCATAACCCGGATAATGAAATTCCTGGATATTGAACCGGATCCCTGCCTTTTTAAGCCAACCGTTGCGGGCAGGGCCGCCCATGTAAACAGTTCCTTCAGCGCCGGTCTGCCGGCAGGCATCATTATAAAAACCCGGATGCACTCCAGCCGCGGCGATCTGAGTCCGCAGGATAGCAGGCTGCTGTCGGCATTTGTTTCCAGGTCCGCATCCCGGGCAGGCTACCCTTTGGAGTCCTTAGGCAGACTTCAAACGCTACTGATAAAATTGAAATTCGAACTGGTTGATCGTGCAGCAGGAAAATTTTATCCCCTTAAGCAACTCTTCAGCGATCTGTAATATTACTAAAATGATCATCCAATTCTGCGGTTTATCGGGCAGCGGAAAAACAACTTTAGCGAAAACCGTTCAGGAATTATTAAAAGAAAAAAATATTGCAGCCGAAGTACTCGACGGCGACGAATACCGCAGGTCATTATTTGCTGATCTCGGGTTTTCGAGAGAGGACAGGAACTGTAATATCCGGCGGCTGGCTTTTCTGGCAGGCAGATTCGCTGCGCATAATATTATAGGCATTATCAGTGCAATCAATCCATTTGAGGATGTCAGACGGGAGGTGGCGCTTACTTATCCAAAGGTGAAAACAGTTTTTGTTGACTGCAATATGGTTGAGCTGATGAGGCGGGATACGAAAAACCTGTATAAGAAAGCCATGCTGCCCGACGATCATCCTGAAAAAATATTCAATCTTACGGGAGTGAACGATCCTTTTGAGCCGCCGGTTGATCCTGATCTGATAATCAAAACAGACACGGAATCAATTGAAGCTTCCTCAGAAAAACTGTTACAATTTATTTTACTGCATTATGAAGAACGCTGATTGATGAGAATCAATAAGCAAGTATATTAGTAATGGTGAAAACGGTTATCATTTCTTATTTAATGCTCGTCTCCGGACATTGCTTATCCCAGTCACCGGCATTTCCGCAAATGGGCCAGCTTCCATCCAATGCATTTCCCCTTTGCACACTGGATACCTTCCGGCAACTGATCATTCCCTACGGATCCGGAGGCTTTATAACAATACCCGGCTGTGGAAAAGTAGAAGCCCGCAATCCCTATTACTATTCATTCAATTGTTATGCAGGAGGCAACCTGGCCCTGCTGATAGAACCGCTCGATGCGGAGAAAGATTATAACTGGGAGCTTTTTGATATCACAGGTCGCAATCCGGATGAGATTCTGACGGACCCGTCACTGGCAATAACCGGAAACTGGTCCGGTACTCCTGGCAGAACCGGAGCCCGGAACAACGGCAACCCCGCCACCCTGTGCCTGTCGGCGCCTTCTGCACTGGATTCAACATTCAGTGCAATGCCAACCCTCATTCAGGGTCGTCACTATATTCTCCTGGTGAGTGGTTACAGCAAAACCCAGAGTGATTATATGGTTAGTTTTGCAGGCAGCACCGCAGGCATTACGGATCCGGAAGCCCCGCGTTTAAAGTCGGCTTATACAGGATGTAACAGGAAAATAATTACGGTAGTAACCAGCAAACAAATGCGCTGTTTCAGCCTTGCAGCGGACGGATCTGATTTTAGCCTGAACAGCGGCAATGTAGCGATTACAGCCGCAACGGGACTCCATTGTAACGACCAGTTTGATTTTGACAGCCTGCAACTGACACTCAGTGATACACTTCCTCCGGGGAATTATTCACTTGTTACAAAAAGGGGAAGCGATGAAAAAAATCTGTGGGACAATTGTTTTAATGAAGTCCCCGAGGGAGATCAGATTTCTTTTACCGTGCCGCCATCCGGCGCTGTGGCTGCCGATTTCGACTATCAAATCGGTTATGGATGTAAAAGTGATACCATCTATTTTAAGTACTCCGTGACAAACGGATCATTTCAGTCGCAGTGGTTTATGGATTCGGTTTTCAGCAGTTCTCTGTTCGAGCCCGTCGTGATAAAATCTGATTTTGGACCCATGCAGGTGCAGCATGTCGTATCTAACGGATATTGCAGTGATACGGTTTCAAAAACGGTAGATCCTGGTAACATTTTAAAAGCAGGTATCGGGGCGCCCGTTTCAGTTTGTCCTGCAGATCCCGTAACCTTTGCCGATAGCAGCATTGGAAACATCGTTTCCTGGAACTGGGATTTTGGCGACGGCACAGGCAGTAACCTGCAAAATCCGCCTGCACATTTATTCCCGGATAAACCCGGTGAACATAAATACCTGGTAGAACTGGCCATTGAAAATAATCTGGGCTGTATGGATACCGCCAGCGCATCGCTGACCCGGCTGCAGACCTGTTATACGGAAGTTCCCAATGCCTTTACACCAAACGGCGACGGAAAAAATGATTATCTCTTTCCCCTGAACCTGCCCTCTGCAACGGATATGCAGTTCCTTGTTTTCAATCGTTATGGCCAGCTCGTTTTTGAAACCCGCAACGAATCCGGCAAATGGGATGGCACGATACATGGTATTGCCCAGCCAACGGGCAGCTATATCTGGGTCCTTCGATATACAGACGGTTCATCCGGTAAAAAAATCTTTCTGCGCGGAATAAGCGTGCTGATCCGGTAGCACGGCCGCCATGATCCGAAGCTTTATGAGCAGTAAATTCATACATGTCTTATAAGCGACGGCCGTTCTGTGATTTCATGATACTTGATCACGTCTGTTGCGTAATAATGAATCACCATGCTTTTCCGGGTGAGCCCCGGATTCAGGATCGGAGACCCGCCATGCACAAGGTTTGCATGCCAGATCAATACATCGCCCTTCTTTGCATAAAATGCCTTTTTCTCAAAAGGGTTTTGCTGCAATAAGCTTTCCACCAGGTCCTCATAATCATCATAATTCTTTTTGCCAAGCGTCAATGCGGTTTCCCCCCTGTTAAAGTCTTCATTGAGCAGGAAAGGCAATTTATGGCTGCCCGGGTAATAAAACAGGGGCCCGTTCTCCGCGGTCATATCTTCCAGTGCAACCCATGCCGCAATCAGGTAGCCCAGCGGATAGGTGGTCATGTGCACACTGTCGGAATGCGCCCGCTGTTCACTTCCCTTTAAAAAATTAATGGTCTGGAAGGGAACTACTTCTTTATCAAGAATGAATTCGAGCACGGATTTGAGAAGCGCGTGCCTGGTTATTGATTTGATAAAGCCCGACTTCCTGCTAGCGAACATGAGCTTATTACTGTTATTAAAACTTAGCTTCCCCTTCCTGAGCAATGCATCGATCTCTTCACTTATTTTATCACAATCCTCCTTAGGGAATAATTCTTCGAGGATCATATACCCATTGTCACTCCACGAAAGGATCTGATGCTGTACAGATCCCGGAAAGCCCGTAAATGCCGGCTTCAGCGGTGCAACCTGACGGGAATTCGCAATATCGAGCCAGGCTTGGGATTCTTTGTCCGGAAAATCTTTGCTGGAAACCGAAGCGATCAGCGGCTTATTGAGCGCATATTTTCTGTAGGCGGCCCTGTTGTGTTTAACCGACTGATAATGGATCAGGTTATAGATCCAATGGACCGGTTTAAGCTTCTTTATATTCATCAGGGACCCCGTTGATGGTCAAATTTAACAAATAAGCGGTAACCTCCGCTGCGCCGGAAATACTATGAAAATAGTACCTTCATAAACCCGCGCCGGGGCGCTTATAAACAATATGCACCGCTGCATTATTTTATAATTCTGCAGACTAAAAATAAAAAAATGAAGACCTTTCTTGCCGGTTTATTCCTGTTCCTGTCAACAACCATTTTTGCGCAGGAAACCGTAACCGAGCAATTTCAAAAGATCGGAACCGTTCAGGAAGCCCAGCAGTTTATCGATGCTAATGCGGCGCTCAAGCCGGCCCTGCTCCAACTGTCCAACGAAAAGGACTCCTCGCTGATCGATAAGCGGCTCCTGCGGCAGAATAAAGGAGATGTCTTTTCTGTCGGATATGTTACCTATAAAGTGCTGGAGGCAAAAGAAATACTTGCATTCCGGGCAAACTATGTCTTCCTCGACGGCTCATCCCTCAGCAATTCGCAGATCGACAGTCTCCGGAAAATTATTCTGCAGAAGGCTTCCGAAGGAATCTCCTTCGAGCAGCTCTCCGACCAATTCACCATGGATGGCAATACCACGCATGGTGACACCGGCTGGTTCTTCGGGCCGGAAATGCTGCCAAAAGAATTCCAGGAGGCGGTTCAGAACCATAAGAAGGGCGATATCTTTTTTGTGGATGTGGCAGACAAGCAGTGGCATTATATTGTAAAGAAAACTTACGATGATCAGGACAAGAAAGAAATAACCGTTCTCCGGGCAAATGGCAGGTGATCCTTTTTCGCTATATCTCCTGCAATTTTTCTTGCATCCAGGCCGATCTCCCGGATCTGACCCGTCGGGCTGATCCAGTAGCCGCAGAAATACAAACCATCTTCTCCAAAATATTTCTGCTTTGCCACGCTTAGCCGCAAATCCTCGAAACGGCGCTTTTCCACATCAACTATTTCTGCATAATCCTGGCAATACCCGATAGCGGCAACGATCGCATGGAAGACTTCTTTTCTGCCATCCATGAAATGAATGGTTTCACCTGCTATATGATCCATTTCGCCGTACATCCCGATATGCCCCTCCCGGATCAGCTGCAGGGTCCCGATATCCAGCACCGGTGCATTGCCATCCCTGCGAATTTCTTCCAGGGGGCCATAAGGTAATTTTTTTAGTCCCAGCTTATTCAGATCTCCTATGAGCCATTTTAACAAAGGAGCACTGAGGGCATCGGCCATACGCACAGGCAGGCGGTTCAGTAATAAACTCAGTTCAATTACGGGCAAACCCAGCACATCGCGTGGAATAACATTCACGGGGGAGCGTACCGACATAAACGGGATGGCTCCCTGCTCATATAAATCAATTGCAATTTCACAGGCGGAATTCCCAAACCCAACGACCAGCACTTTTTGTCCAGCAAAATCCTTACCCGTTTTGTATTCAAAACTGTGCAGTATCCTCCCCGGGAAAGTATCCATGCCAGGAAAGCTGACAGGCTTTGGTCGTCCGTATGCCCCCGTGGCCATGATCAGGTATTTTGACACAATCTCACCAGCATCTGTTTCTGTGATCCAGTGTTCAGATTCCCTCCTTACCGATCTCGCTGCGGTATTAAAAACCGGATGGATATTGAATTCTTTCCGGTAATCGTCCAGATAATCCACAACCTCCTGCCTTCCCGGATACCGGGGTATTGTTTTTCCAAATTTCTTAAACGGTAAATGGGAAAATCTTTTGCTGGTATGCAAATGCAAACGATCATAATGGCCGCGCCATGCGGAAGCAACCTGGTTTTGCTTTTCAATGATTATATATTCAATATGTTTTTTTTGCAAAGCGGCGGCAGAAGCCAAACCTGAAATGCCTGCGCCGATAATGAGGGTATTAGTTTGCATCCGCGGCATATCGCTTTTATAAAAGGAAAACCAATGCCTGATAAAGTTACATAAGTGGAATTACTTAAGCACAAAGGGAATTTGTAAAGAGCCGGACCGGATTTCCATTCAGCACTTCAATAAACAAACAGAATGGCTTCCCTCAATCATTGAAAGAAATCAGCGTATTTAATCTCCCAGTTCACCTGTTCGCCCTTACTAAAATCCACATGCACCCGGATGATGTTGTGGTCAACCAGTTTCAGACTGTATGAACCATAATCACGGAATAATACATAACCTCCCCAGGTCCAGGGATGTTCCCCGGGAACATAGACAAATACATTATGCGAAGTGTTCAAAGGCCCGGCTGACAGGCCGGATAGCATTTTTGTATCTTCATTCCAATACATATCCGCCAGCTCCATGGCGCCCTGTAATACGTGCCGGTCGGTGGAAACAAACTGCGGTTTGCCGGTTTTTTCATGCAGTGAAATGAGTGTAACACTTCCGGACTGAACAACAACTTTTAGTTCATGATCCACTTCTCCCAGAAATTGATCTTTCCAGAAGTCGTAGGCCAGGTAGGTTTTATCGGGTTTCAGCCCGAGCCGTTTCAGAGGGAATTTCTTCCAGGCCGTCTGTGTCAGGTCGGGATTGAAAAAGGCGGCAACCGTCCATTCGCCAAATGGCTTTTTTATCTTCAATGCAAACACGGACTGCATACTGCCGTCAAAGAGATCAACGGGAAAAGCCGCTTCCCCGAACGAAGGGGTGATTTTCTTCAGTATTTCCAGCTTGCGGGAATCAAGCTGCGTAAGGCGGTCGCCCGAAACCAGGTTGCCGCCACTCAAGGCAATAATTGTTGCCGCCGCTTCCGCCTGCTGGTCAGACAGGAGGTCGAGGCAAACATGATCCACATCATTGATCCAGGTTCTTTTGTGGAAGTAATACCGTTTTGCCGCGGCAGATGCGCTGCATGCCGGGTCCAGGAAATAAGTGTTCCAGGCCGCATCCGAAAACCCGTAATTTATATCGAGCTCAGTGCGCATGCTGTCAATCAGTCCGGCGGTTATTGCTCCGGGCCCGCATTCAAGAATATGGCAGCGGTCCCCGGCGGCCTTGCGCATAATCTCCATCCCTTTACGGTAAACCTGCGCTGAGGAAACCGCCGGATCATAATATTGTTCCGCTGCTAATATGGACCAGGCAACAAAATCAATCTTGATCATTTCGTATCCCCACTCGTTAACGATTCTGTCCACCAGGTCGTGCAGCCATTTGGCTGCTTCCGGATGTGTGATATCCAGGCAATATCTTTTTGGATTTTCCTTTAATGCGGCTTCTGAGTTTTCATCTGGCCAGTTCCCCACCCGCTGTAAAGTTCCATCCTGGTGTTTCAACAACCAGTCCGGATGTTTTTGAAACAGCTCGGTCGGCTCCGAAATAACATAGGGTGAAATCCAGAGGCCGGGTTTAAACCCATTACTCTTAATCTTATCAGCCAGCCATTTCATTCCGTGCGGGAAACGGGCATTCCCTTCCCAATCCCCGTGCCATCTCTGATAGCCTTCGTCAATCTGGATATGCGTGAGGCCAAAAGGCTTCAAATGTTTTGCTGCAAATTCCGTATTTGCGACCACTTCATTCTCCGACACTTCCGCAAGCGTATAAAACCAGCTGCACCAGCCATTGACGATTGAATCCGTTCTTGCATTATTTACCTTACCAACGGCGGTTGCGTATGTTTCCAGGGCCAGGTATGGACTTGCCGCTATACTGATCATCACGCGGTTCGAGCTGCATGTTTCGCCTGGTTTCAGCATTAATTCCGGAGCATAAACAGATTCAGCCAAAAAGGAGATCTCATCTGAACCCGTTTTAGAGATCAATAAATTCCCAAGGCATAAATTATTTTCCAGGTAACCAAGCACCATGCCTTCTTTGTCATAACCACTAAATAAACCGGCATTCCACCAGCTGTGTATTGTTTCATTCCGCGGGGATATTGAATTGTTGGAAAGTCTTACTCCTTTCAATTCTCCGGATGAAACGGAATCGGTGCTGGTGCCGAACGCATGGATCACACCCGTATCAAAATACATTTCCCCGTTCGTGATGCACTTTGAAACCGCGGGCACGCGTAACGTAGCCCCTTCTCCGCCAAGCACTCGAAGCGGTTCCAGGCTATGCAATACCAGGTCATGACCGGCAACATTCCTGCAAATGGTTTCTGCCGTAACGGCTTCCAGCTGATCGTACAATGAAATTTGCGTTTCAAGATCCGATCTGCCCTCCGGATCTTTGGAATAAATGATCAGCCTCTTTCCCCCGCCAAGCTGATCACTGAAATTGGTCGTGCTGATCCGGTGCCGAAAGTTTCCCGTTGAAAAGGAACCCCCGACTCCATTAAAATTTACACGGGTTGCTCCGCCGGTAACAAGCGGGATCCCGTTGTTCCGGGAAATATTGATTGTTCCCTTTTTCTTATCAAATAAGACGCTGAAGAAATCGTTCTTTATGCCCGCCTCTGCATTTTCCTGCAGAAGTATTTTTCCCGGATCAGGACTTGCTATTGCAATGGAAGCGCCGAGCAGGGATGCGCTCTTTAAAAAATTCCGTCGTTTTATCGGTTTAGTCACTTTAATTCCCGTATTGAGGTTTATATCAGCAGGAAGATAAAGTTAGAATTTAAATCCGCATCACATGCCCGACAATGTTATAAAAGTTGAACTTATCCAGGGGTAAAAAGAACAGGTTACCGGGATATTTTAATAGCCTTCAGTCCCTCGTGCATTTCAATCAACCAGTTTAATGAGTTTGAAATGCATGACTTTGCCCTGCGCAAGGACCTGGAGATAATAAGTGTTGGCGGGCAAATTACCCATTCCGTCGTAATGCAAAAGGTTGTTCCCTTCCTGAATCTGTATTTTCCGTGTTGAAACTGTTTTTCCCTCAGCGTCATATAAGACCATTGTTGCCGCGCAACCGATTTTTGATTCAAAGGAAACTGTAACAGACCGGGTAAATGGATTGGGCCATACCCGTATGCCGCCAGTTGACTCCCCGCATTTTATGTTGATGATCTTCGAGAAAGATTCCGATCCGTCGGTTCCGGTCATTCTTAACCGGTAGAAATTGTTTTCCGCGGATGCCGGCGTATTTGTATAGTTGTACCGGCTGTCGTTTCCTGTCGGAATGATATCTGCCAGTCTGCTGAATTCAATTCCGCCGGTGGAATACTGCAGCTCAAATGATTTCATGCCGGATTCTTCTGCAGTGGACCAGGATATGATCTGATTAAGACCTGAACAGCTGCCGTGGAAATCGGGCAATGCTGTTGGAAGGGTGGAAATATACTGGTTGGCTCCTATATCATTGGCATTACCACCCGGAAGGGCTGTGCCCCAGAAATCCGTGGTCCCCACATTGATTGAATACAACGAACTTAGATTTAATCCGGCATTATAAGCAGGAGAAGCTGTGCTTCTTACCTTATAGGCACTTAATGAGGCCAGGCTATTGCCAAACCCAACCGTTCCGCCGGATCCTGCATTCATTAAAGACGGATCCTTGCTAAACCCCTTATTGCCGCCATTAACCTTTTCATTACCTGTTGCAGATCGCCAGGAATCCAGCGATGAATAATTTACATCCTGATAGCGGATAGAGAAACTGCCTCCTGAGGGCCAATAGATGTTACCGGCAAAAAAAGCCGAATAGCCTGCCGGAATATTAATAAGCGGCACACCGCCGGTCGTTACAAAAATATTGTTGTAAAAAGCCACATTTCTGATATCCGTGGCCCAGTTTTGAAAATAGACCGCACTTGCATTGCTGTTACCGGTTTGCGGAGAAAGATAGATGGTGTTATTATAAATGCTCGCACCGCTCATCGTGGTTCCGGGTCCTTTAAACAGGCCAATACTGCCTTCATTTACTTTACCATCATTTTCGCTGATATTATACCGCACCGTATTGTTGCTCCAGGGCCGGGCGTTCTCAAACTGACCCAGCAGATAGCCGGCTCCGTCATTGTCATGGGAATAGTTGTACTGCAATATCGAATTGGTCATCCCGCCGTCGAGGTCAAAACCCAGCCCATCACAACCGGTTCCTTTGTGGTTTCTGTAACTTTCACAATATTGTATGGTGAAATTATTACTGTCCCAGCACCAAATACCCCCTGGCCCGCCGCAATGTGTATTATTCTGCCCGTTATCATGAGCCGAACAATACTGAATTACGCCGCCATCCACCCCCGATACCACAATACCGCTCCCTTCATGGCTCGCAGGATCGGCAAAGCCCGGCACGTTATATACTTCGCAGTTGGAAATCGAAACATTATTATTCGGCCAGCCGACCAGTGTCTGAGAAGTGTAACCGTAAACCTGGATCCCATTTGCCTTTACATCATGCACGCTTATATTGCTCAGCGCGAGGTTCTGGTAGCCGGTGAGATTGTTCCAGGCCCCGATTCGCACTCCGTGCGAACCGAAATTTTTCACTTCAATATTGCTGATGGAGATATTACCGAATTTTTTGTCGCCAGAAACATCTGCAAAAAGAATCACTCCCGCATCGGTGTTTGTGGACATCGAGTTGCCGTCAAATATTAAATTGGAAAGAGAGAAGCCCTGCGTATTGTAAGCGTAAAATCCATAAGATGTGCCTGCATTAATAATCGCCCTCCCGGTACCGTAGGATGAAATAACAAAAATATTACCGGCATTATTCGCGTCGCTGCTATTCAGATAAATACTGCCACTGAATGTTTTTCCTCCCTCGAAATACAGCTTATCGCCGGGAAGAAACACGCTGCTGTTCACTTTACTGATGGTTGCCCAGGCCAACTCCTTCGAAGTACCGGTATTGGCATCATTGCCCGTGCTGCTCACATAATAGGTAGCGGCAAAAGCGCCGGATGAAAGTACTAACAGGAGAAGAGTAAATAATTTCTTATAATCACCTCGTTTTTTCGGCCTCGTCATCATTGTCGTTTTCTTAGGATATCAGTATGCGTCCGGTTTCGCATTCATTATTGGAACTATGGTTTTCATAAGGACTTACATTCCTGGAACCATTACATGTTTACACTTAGATAAGTCCGATCCGCTCTGATAATCGTATATTTTGCCTTATAATCTGTCTGGACTATCCCTCGATTTCATAACGTCAGTATGTCCTTCATCGTATGCAGCAAATAAATTAAATCAGGTTACGATTCAGATTTACGCCGCACCGGCGGTGCGACACACTCTGAAAGAAACTATCGTTCCGGGACATGGCGCCGGGCCGGGCAAAATAAAAGGAATTTTAAGTTTAAAGATAAAATGTTTTTCTACCTTCGGCACGTTGTGCGATAATCGCACGGTACCATCACGCCGAAGGTTGCATTTGTTACTTAATCGCATCCGTTGGCAAATAATCAAACCAGGAAAGATGTCTATCCCGTTAGAGGATCGTAAGAGTTTTGAATGGAAAAAATCCGCAATTTTTACAGATAAATCCAACTTATGGTTAATTGCTATAATTATTCTGGCGATCTTTCTACGCTTCCTGGCTTTGGATAGGCAGAGTCTCTGGCTGGATGAGTTACACACCATGAACGAGGCTTCTCCCAGGTTGTCTTTGAAAGAGCTGTTTTCCTATCTGGTCTGTTGTGATGAGCACCCGCCGTTATATTTCTTTGCCGAAAAATTTCTCTTTATTGTTTTTGGCTATACGTCGATGGTCGCCAGATCCTTATCAGCGATTTTGGGTATTGGCAGCGTCTGGCTTATGTATTTAGCGGGGAAAGAACTCAATGGCAAAAGACTTGGATTGATTGCTGCTGCCTTCACATGCGTTAATTATTATAACATACAATATTCACAGGAAGCCAGAGATTATATCATGGCTTTTTTCTTTGCGGCGCTTTCCTTTCTATTCTTTTTCCGTCTGATAAAAAAGGCAGGTCGTAAAAATATCTGGTTTTATGCTTTGAGTGCCTTAGCAGTCATGTATTCACATTATTACGGACTCTTTCTTGTGGCCGGCCAATTTCTCACCGCGGGCATTTTATGGATTCTGGAAAAAGGGGATCGAAAACAATTGTTCAGGAATTTCCTTATCTGTGCAATCATTATTGTAATCGGATATCTCCCCTGGCTGTCCATTCTGAAGGATATGGCGCAGATAAAATCTTTCTGGATTGGCGCTATCGATACGAATTTTGCGGAAAATTTTTTCTATGGTTATTTTGGAAATTCCGGCCTGCTAAAACCCCTTCTGATATTTGCGCTGATCTATTTTTGCATAAATGTCATGAAGGTGGGACTTCCTGTTTCCGAAAGAATAAAGTCGTCGCCACTCCAGTTGAGTTTTATAACCTTTTTTCTTACCATATTGATCACTTATATGATTCCATATCTGCGATCATTACTGGTGGTACCCATGTTGTTTGACCGTTATACCATTGTAGTTTTGCCTGCATTTATACTGGCCATAGCCTTTGGATTTGATCTGATCGCATCAAACGGGATCAGGTCCATACTGATTACAGTCTTCCTGTTGCTTTCATTAACGGATATTTTCGTCGTCAAAAAATTTTATACAACCATCCGGAAAACGCAGTTCAGGGAATTGACCGAATATATAGTAAGAGACAAAAGATATCAATTCCCGATAGTGAATGAAAGAACATCATGGCAGCATCAATATTATCTTGATCATTATCATTATAAAGGGCGGGTTTTAGTTGGTAAAAAAGAAGCTATTGTTGATTCCATTCTTTCCAAATCCAGCCCCGCATACGATTTGCAGGGTTTCTGGATTATAGGTGCTCATGGCAATGAAGCCAAACTGGCGGATGCCAGCAGGGCGGCGCTGGACACTGCTTATGACCTTTTGGAAGACACAGCTTTTTATGATGCATGGGCACAGCTATATATTTCCAAGCACTCCGTGTCCGACCAGCTTAGGGTAATCGGAATGGATAAATTTCCAAATAACGTAGCGACCCTGGATAACCAGCGCTATATAGTGGTCTGGGGAAGCGCGGTAACATCGGTTCCGATTCCCATAAAAGCCGGCCATTATAATATGGAAATAGTGTCAAAGGGATCTTCTTCGCGAAATATTTTTCCGCATCTGAAGCTGTATGTCAATGATCAGCTGATCGGCGAATATTTCGTTACAGGGAACCTTGGGAAAAAGGACTTTGATTTCGAAATGAAAGATCAGACGAATGCCCTGATAAAGATTGAAATGGACAATGACTTTGCCGACGCAACAGGAGACAGGAATGCATTCATCCGCAGAATCATCATCTCAAAAAAATAAGAATTGACCATCCACACATGATCCTAAAAGCCAGTGCAAATGATAAGCCTTGTTATTCCCGTTTATAATGAAGAAATTTTGATTTTTGACCTTTTTGAAAGAGTAAAAAAGGCAATGGAATCCATCGGGGAGGACTTCGAAGTGCTGGTAGTAGATGATGGGAGCATCGACAGCACGGCGGAAAAGCTGGCGGTCTGCCACAGCCGGGATAGGCGATTCAAAATATTGATTTTATCCCGGAATTTTGGTCACCAGGCTGCTTATACGGCGGGATTAAGCTACGCAAAAGGCGATTATGTTGCCATGATGGATGGCGATTTGCAGGATCCTCCTGAATTAATAAAGGAAATGTACCTCAAGGCTTCCGCTGAAGGAATAGATATTGTTTACGGAAGAAGAAAGGAACGTAAGGAAAAATTGTTCAAGCGGTTATTTATCAGATTATTCCATTTCATTTTCAGCAGGCTTTCCAAACTCGAAAATTTAAAGCAGGTCGGTAACTTTTCACTGATGTCAAAAAGAGCATTAGATGCTTTTTTATCGTTGCAGGAAAAAAACAGGTATTTACCCGGCCTCAGGTCTTTCGTAGGTTTTAAACAGGACTATGTGGATTATTCAAGGCCCGACCGGCAAAAGGGAGAAGCAAAAATGAGCATATATAAACTTGTGACCCTGGCACTGGATGCGATCTTTTCTTTTTCCAGCATACCGGTTAAAATTTGCCTCTACTCGGGACTTATCGGGGTCATTCTGATTTGTCTTGCGCTGATCTACATTCTTATTGGCAAAATAACCGGACTTGCACCGCTGGGCTGGTCTTCCATAATTTTAAGCGTCTACTTCATCGGATCAGTGCAATTGGTTTCAATCGGTATTTTGGGGGAATATGTTTTCAGAATATACAGGGAAACACAAAACCGGCCTATCTTTCTCGTGAATAAATTTATTGAATAATTTAAGGATAACAGCATGAGCGAAATTCCCTATATAGGAAATGAGTTGGATCTGTTCGAGCAGGCCACCGTCTGGAAGAACTATTATGGTCATTTCTTAAAACCATTTTTAAAGGGAAAAGTTTTGGAAGTGGGCGCCGGCATCGGCGGCACAACCAGCATACTATGTGACGGCAACCAGGAAAAATGGCTTTGTCTGGAACCGGATCCGGGTTTGTACGCCAGGCTGGAAAGTAAAATAGAAACCGGGCAACTGCCCTCCTGCTGCTATTCCGTTAAAGGCACAACGGAAGATCTGCCGGCATCGGAGAAATTTAATGCCATCCTGTATATTGATGTAATCGAACATATAGAAAAGGATGCGGAGGAACTGGCAAGGGCAAAAACCCTGCTCGCCGATCGGGGATTCCTGATCGTATTGGTTCCAGCGCATCAGTTTTTATATAATGAATTTGATAAGGCCATCGGACATTACAGGCGGTACAATAAGAAAATGCTGATCGCCGCTGCTCCGGAAGGGATTCAGCTCCGGAAAATCCGGTACCTCGATTCATTCGGACTGTTTGCCTCACTGATGAATAAATATTTTCTAAAACAGGATTATCCGACGGCAAAGCAAATCAATTTCTGGAACCGGTATATTGTACCGGTATCAAAACCCATCGATTTCATCTTACATTATAATGCAGGGAAAACGGTAGTCGGCATTTGGCAAAATAGCAGAATGTAAAAGCAGAAAAAATAATCAGTCGTAGCGAATCAAAAAAATGGTCAATCTGGAAACAGGTGTAAGCTCGACAATTCAAGCTACTCCGTAAAATTCCTGAAAACCGGTTTACAGAAAGGAAAATATGAGATAGGCCTTTTAATCAAAGATTCGGGACACAAAAAAGAGAGCATAGTTTTTACGGGTAAGGAGATAGTTGTTCAGTAATTGCCGGCAAAGTCCTGAAAAGCACCGATAAGAATGAAAACTGGATGCTGATTTCACCCGCATTCACAAATACCTTACCGGCTCCATCCTTGCAATTTCTTCATTAAAAACGCGTATTTAAGGTGGCTTAACCCGATATTTCTTTCTATTTTGTTGCATGGTTCCCCCGAAACCCTTTTTGTTCTTGGGTCTCATTTTGTTCTGCTGTAAACGTCCCGAAGCTCAGGTCACCTGCGTTCCGGTTTATGTAAATGAATACAGTTCCAGTGGACAACTTGAACCGTATACCCTGAAGCCGCTTCCTGACGGGACTTTTCTCATCGCCGGAAGGGGAACTGCAAATGGAACAGGCCCGTACGATGGAATGGTCATGCAGGTCTCTTCCACCGGAACCATACTGTGGTCATATCTGATCGGCGGTAGCGGGGATGATGCTTTCACCGGCATCGCTCCCCTGTCTGACGGATCCTTTGTCTTATCCGGATCTACTGCATCGTACGGTCATCCTGAATCCAAAGGATGGCTTGTACATATCAGCGCAACCGGGACCATGATCTGGAGCCGGCAGATTGGATCCCTGCATACCGGAACCGACCGCATTAAAGCCATACAGCAATACAGCGATAACGATATCATCGCGACATTCAATGAAGACGACAGCAGTTCCTCTTCCAACCCCGTTGTATTCAAGATGGGCCTGGACGGAACACTCCGGTGGTCGACGAAATTTGACAACGGAGATGACGATAGCTACACGTCCATAGCTTTTTCCGGTAATACGGTCTATGCTTCGGGCTACTACTCGGCCGGATCAAAAAAAAAGGCGGTGATCACGCAGATCGACGCTTCCAGCGGATCGCAGATCCTTTCGCGTACCATCTACCGCGATGACCCGGTTGATCAGGAAATCGCCGGATTGGAAATTTACAATAATATCATTTCATACGGTCTCTGGCTGCATGGCCTCGCATATCCGCAGTTCGATTTCAACAACATGGTGCTGGTGCAAACGGATCTTTCGAATGTTCGCCGCATGGTAGTTTATGCGAGTAACGGCGGAGATGCTTCGGTCATGATGCCGTTCCGCACGAGGGACGGTGGTTTTTATGTGCTTCGCAGTGATCCCACAGCTTATAGCGGTCCTTCCATTTGCAAAGTGAACAGCTATGGGTCCACCAGTTGGGGACATCTGCTCAATAATTATGCTGCGCAGGCGAATATGGCCACAGCGGTTACTGCTGACAACGGTTGCATTTCCGCGCTTTTTTTTAAAAATTTTTCTACCAACAACATCAACCAGATGAGACTGGTTCGCATGACGAGTGCAGGCGAAAACGGCGACTGTCAGCTTCCGTCCATCGGCCTGTTTACTGATACGCTCGCATATAATGAACTGCCTTTTACCTGGCAAACGATTGCAGCAGAAAACACAGACAATACCGTTCGTGTTCCGGATGAAGCGGTGAATAGTCCCGCAATGACTAATGTTTGCTTTACTAATCTTTGTATCGACAAAACGCCGCTTCCGCCAGGCTGCAATAAAACCTACCGCATCGAATACAGTGGCCCGGAACTGCAGTTTTTTCGCGACGCCATAACCACTACAGACGGTGGACGGATTGCCGTTGGAGAAATAGCATCATCATCCGACGGCCTTGCAGTTAAAATGGACGTGAATGGACAACCCGTCTGGTCCAAGCGCTTCGAAAGTTTTTTCCGTGCCATGAAGTTCATGCGCATCCTGCGATCCCCGGATAACAATTACTGGATCTTCGCCAATGACTACTTAGATCTCAACCACCAGGGTTCCCGTTATATTGATTTGTTGAAAATAGACGGATCGGGGAATATCCTCTGGTCCCGTCAGCTGGACATGGGATGGAATGGCATGCTCTTAGCTGAAATTGCTGACGTGGCACCCACGCCGGACGGCGGATTCGTGCTCATGGTGAACGATGGCTGGGGAAGTGGCAGCATTTATTCTTACGCGATGCGCTATGATGCCAATCTGAATATCGTCTGGCAAAAAGAAATCACCCATCCGGCATCCACACCGGTTTATAAATCGGTTACCGTCTCCTCAGATGCGGTGTTCCTGGCTTACGAAAGTTATGAATACAGCAACCTTGATAAGTTTGGCATAGAAAAACTTGACCTGAAAACAGGAAATTTACAATGGTCCAACCGCTACAGCGCCGGAACTGGCAATGTGGAAATGATCAACCGAATTTTTTCCATCCACGATACCACATATACCTTCGTTAATAATTCTACCCCACTCGGGGCCTTTTCATCCATCACCAATTCCATTCTGGTTAAACTGGACCCACAGGGAAATCTTTTCGAATCCCTCTTTCTTAACGGGGAAAATATGATACCACCCACAACCTATTACGAACCCGATGTTTCGCCCCCTACCGTGGTAATGACTGCGGAAAATGATTTCGTGCTCTGCAGCCGGGCAGATATAAACGGTGTGAAAAAACTGAACCTGGCGCGTTTTGATAAATCGGGAAATGCCTTGTGGTCAAGGAATTTTGAGGCGATGAATAACCATACACCCCTGAATATTCACCAGCAGGGAAAAGGATTTCTGGTTGTCGGTTCAGTAGATGTTCCTCATCCGGGCCTCAATTATTGGAAAGATGGGTTTTTGTTGAAGGTGGACAGCAGCGGACAAATCATGAATAATGCCACCGGCGAATGCCAGCAGGTAAACAGAAGCTTCACGTCCGCACCGGGTCCCGTCAGTCTCACCTGGCTCACTCCCCGGCAATCTATTGATCTGACCGGTCCTGCCTTTAAGCCGTTCAATATTACTTCGGGGAATGTGGAAGCAGATCCCACGGCTTATTGTATTCAAAAACAGAATTGCGGTACGGTCGGGCTGAAACAAAAAGGAAATGGCTGTTCGATGAACGACACCCTGATATATTTTTTGCAGGACCCGTCCTCCTGCGACGCAATAGCAACCTGGCAATATGATACCACTTATTTTCATGCGCTCTATGCAGACGGCGACTCTATTCTTTTGCGGCCTGCCCGTGAGGGGGTTTCGACTGTGACCGCTACCATTGAAGGAAATTGTTTCCTCGAAACCAAGAATATGCAGACTTCCGTGCTGCATCCGGCATCTGCTTTGAATCTCGGACCTGATACGCTTTTGTGTTCTGGCAATTCTATGAAGCTCTCTGCCGGTCCCGGATTTGCCGGCTATCGCTGGAACGACAACAGTTCGGACTCAACACTAATGATCAGCACAGCGGGGAAATACTATGTCGACGTCGCAGATCATTGCGGCGCGAATGCATCCGATACGATCGTCGTGCGGCCGGCAGATTTTGCATTTCGGATTACAGGTGACAGTATATCGTGTAATCATGAAACGGCAGAAATACAGGCAAGTGAAGGATTTAAAAACTATCAATGGAGTCCCGCGGATCATTTAACGGCAAGCGGCAGTCAGGCGAAAGTTAATCCGGACGGTAGCACGCAGTATAAGGTAACCGCAGAAAAATTTCCCGGATGCATGGTAGCGGACTCTGTCCTGATCAAAGCGCTGACTTCCCCCGCGATCGCATTGAGAGCAGACACTTCGCTGTGTTCCGGCGACAGCCTGTTTATCCAGGCGCCAGCGGGATTCGTCCAATACGCTTGGAGTACCGGCGACAGTACCCAGTTCCTGTTCGCGAAAAATAAAGGGAACTATACTGTCCGGGCCCGGTACAGCAATGGTTGCGTGTCGACAGGTGCGTTTCAGATGCTGGAAATTTACGATCGTCCCTCCCCGGGACTGGACAAGAATCCGGTTCTATGCGCAGGATCATCCAGAGAGCTGATACCTGGCCATCCCTTTGAAAATTATCTATGGAATAATGGCAGCACGGGAATGAGTATTTCAGTCGATGCACTGGGAACCTACTGGCTGCAGGTAGAAGATCGGCATGGCTGTTTTGGCACAGACACCGTGGAGATTCGATCTGTCGGCCAGCTGCCATCTGCCTTCCTGCCAGCAGATACGGTGATTTGTCAGTTCGGGGAACTGGACCTAACGGCCAATAAAACTTTCAGGCAATACACGTGGAACGATCAGTCCGGTTCCCCCGCTCTGCATATCAGCCAGCCCGGCATTTACTGGCTGAAGGTGCTTGATGAAAACAATTGCGAGGGTAACGACTCCATTGTGGTAACGCAAAAACAATGTCTGATCGGATTGTACACGCCTAATGCATTCACTCCGGACCATAGCGGACACAATGATGTATTTCGGCCTGTTATCATGGGAAATGTTTCCTATTTTGATTTCCAGGTATTCAATCGGTGGGGCCAAAAAGTATTTGAAACCCAAACGCCGGGTGCAGGCTGGGATGGCAATATCGGCGGTTTGCCCTCTGTTGCAGACACATATGTCTGGATCTGCCGTTACAGCCTTTCGGGCCAGGAAATGAGAACTGAAAGGGGAAGTGTAGTGCTGATCAGATGAATAATTAAATCTGACGAAATGCCGCGCTTACGCCCACCATAATATGCATAAGCAGTTTATTTATTTTCTCACAATACCGTCTTAAAAATTCATCTTTATCGATAGTGATATTTTCCAGTTGGGTAGCGCGATCTTTAGTTTTCCCCCGAACACCAATACCCGCCTGCACCGCAATACCAGGAGTCGCAGGCATTGGTCCACCGTAACTGACCATCATCGGTCCGGCAAAATATATTTTTCTCCTTTTTTTCAGGCGGATTTAAAATTTTGTTTATCTTTCTTATCGTTAGTTCCCGCCTACCCCGTCCAAACTTATTTTTCCGCCCGCATTATAGGATCTTATTCACTCTAACCAAAAATAAACAACATGAAAAACATGCTGATCCCTGCCGTCATGGCATTGCTCGCTGCCTGCAATTCACCTCAGCCGGAACAAACCGCGGAAGTTAAACCGGCAACAGATTCCGTGATGCCCGAAATCCATTCCCCCTATAACATAAGCTATTCATCCCGGTTTGCCATCGACGAACCCAAAAACGCAGAAACCATTCTGACACTCTGGAAGGATTATGAGGAGGGCAATCTGTCTGCCCACAAAGACATGTTTGCGGATAGTGTTGAAATGTATTTTGCAGATGGTTTCGTACTCCATGCCGGCCGTGACAGCGTTATTGCCGTGGCGCAGAAGCACAGAAGCACATTTGCCAAAGTGGTCGATCGCGTGGATGCGGTGACAGCCCTGAAAAGCACGGATAAAAATGAAAACTGGGTGCTGATTTGGGGAATGGAAACGAGCACAGGCAAAAACGGTAAAGTGGATTCAGTGAATCTGCAGGAGACCTGGAGGCTGAAGGACGGCAAGGTCAATCTGTTGTACCAATATAGCCAGGCAACAGCCCCGCGAAAAATGAAATAGCGAAACAGGGCGGCTGGCACGCAGCTGCCCTATTTTCTTACGCCCATAAATTTAACCCCGCATTTCTGCAAATATCTTACCCGGCTTCTTTCGCAATCGCTAATAAATGCATCCATGAGGCCCGGCTCCGCAAATTTCAGGTAAGATTCCTTTCCTGTCTTAGCTGCATCACACAGCAAATAGCTGTATGCGCTTTGACCGGCCATCGCCAATGTAATTGCCGCTTCCTTTTCACTATTGGCAAATAGCCCATTGGCAGAAATGCCATCAACTCCCAAAAAAGCTTTGGCAGCACGGTATTGTTTTATATGGTATGCAGCCGTTCTGCCATGTATGGCCTGTCTTTCGGCATCCACTTCCCCACCGATCATATTAATGGACACGGCGCAGTTTTGCAACGCATATAAAACAGGTATGGAATTGGTGATCACCCTGATCTTTTTATTTCGGATAAACGGGCACAGCCGGAAGACCGTACTGCCGCAGTCCATAAAAATAATATCCCCGCTGTTGATTTCCACTGCGGCCCTGCGGCAGATAAGATCTTTCGCATCGCTGTTTATGGCGGCCTTATTGATAAAATTATGAGGTAATTCCAGGGGATTGACCTTCATAGCTCCCCCATGTGTACGATATAGTAATCCGTCCTCCGCCAATTGGTTTAAATCCCGCCTGATGGTTATTTCAGAAATGTTCAGTTCCAAACCGAGTTGCCGGATCTCCACTTCTCCAGATGCTTCCAGCTGTTTCAGAATGTGTTGTTTTCTTTTTTGGGCATTCATAACAGAATTGATACTTTTGATCAAAAGTAATCAAAACAGATCATAAATGATCAACCACTATGGATAGTATACAAATACTGGGAACCGCAATACTTTCTGACAACTGGTATGTTCTGCGAAAAATAACCTATGAAATAAGAAGGCAGAATGGATCTACAGATATCCGTAGCAGAGAAGCTTATGACAGGGGCAATGGAGCAACCATTCTCCTGTATAATAAAGAAAGTAAAACCGTAATACTCACCCGGCAGTTTCGCATCCCCACTTTTATCAATGGTAATGAAAGCGGGATGCTGATAGAATGCTGCGCCGGCCTCCTGGATGTGGAAAATCCGGAAGAATGTATAAAACGGGAAACAGAGGAAGAAACCGGTTACCGGATTAAGTCCGTTCAAAAAGTATTTGATGCATATATGTCCCCGGGTTCAGTAACAGAGCGATTGTACTTCTTTAAAGGTGAGTATTCAAAAGAAATGAAAGTAAGTCCGGGCGGTGGCCTGCGAGAAGAAAACGAGGAGATAGAAGTGCTTGAAATCCCGTTTGCCCAGGCGATTCAAATGCTCAGGTCAGGAGAAATTATGGATGGTAAAACAATTATGTTATTACAATGGGCCCAACTCAATTTATTACTGGAATGAAAAGCAAAGCTGACGATTTTAATTACCACTAAAAAGGGAAGCGTAGCGCTGATCAGGCAAATAAATAAAATCTAATGAAATGCCGCGCTTATGCCGTCCATAATATGCATAAGTTGTCTATTTATTTTCTCACAATACCGCCTGGAAAATTCATCTTTATCGATAGTGACATTTTCCAGTTGGGTAGCGCGATCTATAGTTTCCCCCCGAACATGAACCACATGCGTTTGTCCTCCAACACCTTCCATCACTGGAATGTCCTGGGCTTTTGAGGAAGCCACAACAACTTCAAATAATTTAAACCTGCAACTGTCTCCTGTAAAATGAAGAACCACACTAAAGCGCACATCTGATTTCCGGGATATAACAGACTTATGCAATTCACCCTGGTATATTAATTCACCGGCATCCATATCCTCCGATTCGAAGTAATATTTTGCATCTTCATTTTTATCAAAAAACGATATTGCTTTGTAATATAAACTGTCTTTACTCACGGATCCGGTTAAGGCAATCGAATCCGAATAAATGACATAATCCCCAACCACGGGAAAAATACCATAGAATTTCCCATTTTCGATGTGGGACTGCAGGCTGTCCTGGGCACTGGCGTAACCGAAACCGATCAGAGAAGCAAGTAAAATAAGAATCTTCATTGATTTCATTTACACCCAGCCATAGCGGATGGCTTTGCCCACCAGTTCGCCGGTATTATTAAGATGTTTTTTGTGCAGCATATTTTTCCGGTGCGTATCCACAGTTTGTTTGCTGATTTTTAGAATGCGGCTGATTTCCTTACTTAATTTTCCCTCAATTAAAAGTGTTAACACCTGTCTTTCCCTTTTGGTCAGTTCTTCTTTGTTTTCAATAAAAATATTTTTCGATGCCGCATCCAGATAGGATGGTTCACCATCCATACCAATTATTGCCAGTACCGGCTTGCCTTCCTGCTTCAGATAGGTTATGTCTGTATGCATCATCAGTGTTCTTAAAAATTTCCCATTGGGATCATGTTCCAGTAAGATTCCCTGATTGAGCATCCGTAAATACGTACCGTCTTTCTGCCTTAAACGGACATCAAAACGCACTTTATATTTCATAAGTTTCTCCACCGGCAACTGCGAAAAGAAATCGATTATACCCGCTCCGAAGGCTAAATACCATGACCGGTCTTCCGGATGGATGATATTGTTCAGAAAGGCCATATTAAATTCGCCTGGATCACAGCCGAGTATTTCCTCCACTCCCTTACTCACAAAGTCGAAATCCTGCGTATGGTGATTGACGACAAAGTAGTAGGATTTCCCTAACAGAAAAAAATTTAAAAACTTATTATGCTTTCCCCGGTCAAAATGTAACCGGCCGGGTGTGGATTCATTAGTATAGTATCCGAATATCCTTTGGAATTCAGTATTGAAAAGCTGTTGTTTCATAACTATAGGAAAAGGTAAAAACAAGAAACAGCCCTACCCACAAATCGGTATTTTTTTAAACCAGAATCAGGTTTACATTTAGAAACTGATTACTGATGCTGCTTTTATTCTCCGCGACCCTGACTGGTTTTCCCAATTGTATCCATCCTGTTTAAACGCCCGACCCGCCTAATCCTCCGCGAATATCCTGTCATTTCTGATCATCCCGGCGATGCAGCATCCCTATGTTTTCTTGCCGGGCTTTTTTTGCTATTAAATCTAACCATTTTTATTAACACCTTATCAAACCATTTATATGAAAAAAAACTTTACGACATTTTTTGGAATCATTTCTGTAGCTGCAGTCCTGGTCTTTGTATTATCCTGTAAAAAGGACGCCCCGCGGTTCTGCAACTGCGACCCCGACGATATTGTCGCCACCCAAACGGTATTTGCCACGGGCCTGAATAACCCGCGCGGCCTGAAATTCGGACCCGATGGCAGGTTGTATGTTGCTGAAGGAGGTGTTGGAGGAACCAATTCAACAATAGGTGTGTGCGAACAGGTGCCTGGCGCAGGTCCCTATACCGGCAGTGATACCGGCGCGAGGATCTCTGCAATAGATCGCTGGGGCGTCCGGACAACTGTAGCAGATAAAATTCCGTCCAGCGTTACCGCCGCCGCTGTGGGAAGCTTTGTTAGCGGCGTGGCAGATGTTGCCTTTATCGGAAATACGTTGTATGGCCTCCTGACGAGTGCAGGTTGCAGTCACGGAGTGCCCGACTATCCGAACGGCGTGTTCAGGGTGAATAAGAACAAAACCTGGACTTTGATAAACGATCTGAGCACATTCTATAAAAACACCCCTGCCAAAAATCCAAATCCCAATGATTTTGAGGCTGATGGAACTCCCTATAGTATGATCAGCCTGGACCACCGCCTGTTTTCTATCGAGCCGAATCACGGGGAGCTGGATGAGATGCTATTGAATGGTAAGATCCGGCGAATTATCGATATTTCAGCAGTGGAAGGTCATATCGTTCCCTCCGCCCTGACTTACCATAATGGCAATTTTTATATGGGCAATTTATCTACGTTCCCGGCTGTACCCGGAATTTCAGCAATCTATAAAATCACCCCCCAGGGTCAAATCAGTACTTATGCAACCGGCTTTAACATGGTGCTGGGCGTTCAGTTCGATCCTTTGGGTGGATTGTATGTTCTGGAAAGCACGACCGGCAATCCCTTTCCTACGCCGGGTACCGGGGATGTTGTCAGAATAGATCCGGACGGTTCCCGGATGATCATCGCCTCCAATCTGAACCTGCCAACTGCCATGACCTTCGGACCGGATGATAAACTGTATATCTCAGACTGGGGATTTGGCGGCGCTCCCGGCATGGGCCAGATCGTTCAGGTCGATTTAACCTGCGCTAAGTCCCACGGCTTTAAAAAGAATAGCGGGAAGTCGGATTAGCAATTCGCGGAACGGCTGAATTTAGTTTGTGAACTCTTGTGATATAAAAGACCCCGGGGCTGTTGCGACTGCCCGGGGTTTTCTTTGGGAGCATAATGACCACTCCCGTATTGCAGGTACGGGCAATAGCTGCATTTATTTTAATTTCAGTAAATTTATACCGGGACAAAAACCGTGCGCCATGGTATTAAATGTAAACGGTATAAAGCACGAAATAACGGTTGATCCGGATGTCGCATTGCTGAATGTATTACGTAATCACCTTGATCTGACCGGCAGCAAATATGGCTGTGGTGAAGGTGCCTGTGGCGCCTGCACCGTGCTGGTAAATGGTAAGCCTGTGCATTCCTGTATCACCCCGGTAAGCGCAGTCGGGGGCAAAGAAATTACAACCATTGAGGGCCTCGAAAAAAATGGAAAACTTCATGCGGTGCAGGAGGCATTTCTGACAATAGATACTTTTCAGTGTTCTTATTGTGCGCCCGGCATGATTATGTCTGCAGTAGCGCTGCTTAACAACAATCCAGCGCCTTCAGCAGATGCAATTGTAAAAGCAATGAACGGGAACATCTGCCGGTGCGGAACGTATCCTAATATAATAAAAGCCATTAAACTGGCTTCCAAATCATAAATGGCTGACGATGGACAATCCCGAAAATTTACCACATCCATTTCATCCAATGCAGGATGAATTGCCGCCTTCGTCAAATCATGCTTTTACAATCGACCGCCGTAAATTTCTTACATTAAGCGGCGGGGGGCTGATCGTCGCCCTTGTCTCAAACAACTTTCTCTCTTTTGCGGGCGAAACTTTGCCACAGGAATCTTCAACAGCTCCCGTGGGCGAGGTAGCCGCATGGATACATATTGATGAAGAGGGCCTGGTAAGCGTCTATACCGGCAAAGTCGAGTTTGGCCAGAACATACGGACGTCCCTGTCTCAGATAGTAGCAGAGGAATTGATGCTGCCCGTCTCATCGATCACAATGGTCATGGGAGATACGGACCTTGTGCCTTATGATGCAGGCACTTTTGGCAGTCGGACAACCCCGCAAATGGGTACGCAATTGCGAAAAGCTGCCGCTACGGCACGCGAGGCATTGATAGAAATGGCCGCAAAAAACTGGAACATTCCGATTACAGGTTTAACTGCCGAAAACGGTATGGTAGTGAACAGTGCGGCGAATAAAAAAACCGGGTATGGCGCATTAACGAAGGGCCGGCAAATATTGCGCTCCATATCAGACAATGTTCCGGTGATTGCGGCAAAGGAATGGAAGATTGCAGGAAAAACAGTTCCCAAGGTAAACGGGCGATCTTTTATTACCGGCAAACATCAGTACGTCTCAGACATGCAGTTACCCGGCATGCTGTATGGCAAAGTGCTGCGCGCGCCGTCGTACGATGCAAAACTGGTTGACGCAAACGATGCAAAAGCAAAGGCAATAACCGGTGTGGTTGTGGTCCGGGACGGAGATTTTATGGGCGTGGTTGCGCCGGATGTGCGTACGGCCGGAAAGGCTTTACTGGCTATTGATGCCAAATGGGAGGAAACTAACGGCCAGCCATCTAACGCCAATATTTTTGACTACCTGCTGAAAAATGCGAGCGGGGAAAGCGGGCGCAGAAGTTCAGGCGACACAAAGGGCAATGTGGAAGAAGGGTTAAACGCAGCGGAGTTCAAACATGCAAAAACCTATAACATAAATTATATAGCCCACACACCACTGGAGCCGAGGGCTGCGGTAGCTGAATGGATCGATGGAAAACTAACGGTTTGGACCGGAACACAGAGACCATTTGGTGTCCAGGAAGAGCTTGCAGACGTTTTTAAGCTAAACAAAGAAAAAGTACGGGTAATTGTACCCGATACCGGATCCGGATACGGAGGAAAGCATAGCGGCGAAGCAGCCATTGAAGCGGCACGCCTGGCAAAGACCGTTCAGAAGCCGGTAAAAATTGTCTGGACAAGAGAGGAAGAATTTACTTGGGCCTATTTCAGGCCTGCCGGCGTAATTGAAGTGTCCGCCGGCGTTAATAAAGACGGCGCTATTACGGCCTGGAAATTCAGCAACTACAATTCCGGCGGCGCCGGTTTGGATACGCAATACAAAACTGCAAATAAGCAAATAGCCTATATTGCTTCCAAAACGCCATTGAGGCAAGGCTCTTACAGGGCGCTTGCCTCCACAGCGAATGTGTTTGCCCGCGAATGCCACATGACCGACCTCGCGCGGATG
>Ga0105241_10000500_pt1 | contig 29644 bp, 22 predicted proteins | sample KBSC64metaG_FD_80422 | JGI IMG/M metagenome (GOLD analysis project Ga0105241, IMG submission 80422) | Corn rhizosphere microbial communities from Kellogg Biological Station, Michigan, USA - KBS C6-4 metaG | ecosystem: Host-associated > Plants > Roots > Rhizosphere > Soil | place: Michigan, USA... | reverse complement strand
TGAGCGTGTAGTCGCCGTCCTGCCAGAGTTTATACGCCGATTGCAGGTACCAGCCCGCAAAGCTGCTGGGGACGGGCGTCGCGTTGCCGACGAAGGTGGCGTTCAGGGCCTCGGTGTTCGAGATGCGGCCATATGCCCACAATGCCGACAGGTCCCACGCGCCCGGCGTGTAGCGGGTGTGCAGTTCGGCGACCGTCACGCGCGCGTCGTTGCCGGCGAAATCCGGCGTTGCGTGACCCGCCTTGCCCGTGAACACGGAGCCGCCGACGAGCAGGCCCGGGTAGCCGCGCCAGTTGAGCGCGCCGTGCACGGACAGATTGCGCGACTTGGCCAGCTGCCCTTCCTGGTGGATGGCGCCAAGCGGCGATTCGCGGCCCTCGTCCGACGCCGGGTCCCACTTGGTGAGATCGAAGCCCGTGGTCAGGCCGGTATCCCAGCTAAAACCGTTGCCGAAGTCGCCGGACAGCCCGACGCCCGCTTCGCGCCACGTCGTCGGGATGATCGCCGTCTCGACGAAATTGCGCTCGACGCCGTAATACGCGGTCGGCTCGTGGTTCTGGTTCAGCAGGCCCACCGGCATCAGGAACAGGCCGGCCTTGCCGCGCAGGCCGCCGTTGAACTCGCGCTCGACATACATCTGCTCGATGGCCGACTCGCCGCTGTCCGACGCCGATGCGATCGCATGTTCCCATTCGAATTCCGCGACCACCTTCGTCTTCTCGTCGAAGCGGTGCTGGATGCCGATGACGGCGCGGCGCAGGTCCGTCTGCGCGCCGCTGGCATTGCGCACGGGGTGGTTGTAGTTCACTTCGCCGTAGCCGGAGAAGACGGTGTCGGATGCCGGTGCGGCAGCCACCGTGGGCGCGGGCGCGGACACCGCCGGTTGCGGGGCCTGGGCGGCCTGGACCGGTGGCACGGCCGGCGCGGAAGCAGCCTGGGCACGCTGCGCCGCGAGTTCGGCCTTCACTTTTTCCAGTTCGGCCGCGAGCTGCTCGACACGTTTTGCCAAGTCGGTTTCCTGGGCCATGGACGCCTCCGGGGCGGCAAGGAAGGCGGCGGCCAAGGCCGCGCTGATGATGCGTTGTTTCATGAATGTCCTAAGAAGGGTCAGGGTCGGTAGCCGTCGGTGAGCGTGCCCAGGAACTGGACCAAATCGGCGATTTCCGTTTCGTTCAATGCGGGCGCCATGCCCGGCTGGCGGTTATAAGGTGCCTCCGCCGTGTTCACATTGCTGCGCATGGCCGGCGGCAGGTCGTTGAACTTGTCCACCGTGCCGTCGGCATTCAGCGGATACCAGCGGTCCGGATTCGTGTCGCGCGTGACGTAGAAGCGGACCACGTCGGTCAAATTGCCAAACGCGCCGTTGTGGAAAAAGGCCTTGCGCGTCGCGACGTTGCGCAACGTCGGCACCTTGAAGGCGCCGCACAGGTCCGTGCGCGCCGCGAGGTCCGTGCGGTCGGGGCCGCACAGTCCCAGGTCGAAGTATGTCGGGTCCTGCGTGGCCGGGATGCGCGTATTGCGCGGTACGCCCAGGTTGTCGTAGCTGAAGTCGGTGAACAGGGGCGCGCTGTCGTCGGCGCCGCGCGCACTCGGATGGCAGGCCGCGCAATTGCCCTTGGCCGGATCGTTGAACAGCGCCAGGCCGCGCAGCTCCGCATCCGCCAACTTGACTTTACCTGCCAGGAACAGGTCGTATTTCGAGTCGAACGGGTGGAAACGCGGATCCTCGTTCTCGAACTGCTGCAAAGCGAACTGGGCACGGCTGAGGGCCTGGTCGACGTTGTCGAAGATATTGTCGCCGAACGTGGCCCGGAATTGCGCCGCATACGGTGCACTCTTCAGCCGCGCGACGACGTCCGCCTTGCCGAGGTTGGCCATCTCGTGCGGCGCCAGGAACGGCCGTTCGGCCTGCTCCGCAAGCGTGCGCGCGCGGCCGTCGCGATCGAAACCGCCGACGGGCGTACCGTCCGCCTCGAAGTGGAACGCCGGCGTCTGCTGCATGTAGCGCAGCGACGGCGACGCGCGGAAGCCCGCGACGTCGCCGTTCGCGCCGCCGAGCTGCACGGCCAGGTCGTTGGTGGGGCCGTGCGCGTGATCGGGACTGTGGCACGTGGCGCATGACTGGCGGCCGGACGCCGAGAGAGAAACGTCGTTGTAGATCTTTTCGCCCAGGGCAGCGCTGGGGGTGAACGATGTCACGGTGGCGGCCGTCGCCGGCGCGCTGTCGGCTCCTCCTCCGCAAGCCGTGAGGGCGCCCGACAGGACGATGGCCAGGAACAGGGAGGAACGACGGGACGGCGAGGCGGGCATACGCAAAACGTTAATGCAAATCTTAATGAGAATTATTCTAATTTGAACGTACATACCTGGCAACGAATAGATGGTGCAGCGCGGCAGTTGTGTATCCATTTGGCAACCATGAGCCAGCGCAAGCGCATCGTCCGTACTGACTCTTGGGTTAATTGGAGCACAGTCAGGCTTGGCGTAAACATCGAACATAAACGATGGCAAGAGCAACCACGATCGAAACACGGCTGTATGCGATGAGTCGCATGTCGGTTGCGCTTCAGCGCGCAGCTGCGGCCAGGCCGTTGGGACCGGAGACGGACCGCGCTCTTAGATGGGCGACGGCCTGGGGCATGGTGGCCGGCATACGGACGCCGCAATCGCGTGTGCGGCTGCGCAGGAGCGTTCTCGCAGGAACGGAGTTTAGGGCTCGTTGATATCTCCGTCAGGCAGTGTATTCAGGCGCTCTTGCGTGCGGGACGCACTTGATAGCTCTTGCCCTTCACCGTGTCGAAACTGAGGACATAGCCTATCGTGCTACGCTGGCTGCGCGATCTCACGCCGTCCACCTCGACCGGCACGGTAGTGCGGATGACGCACAACCCGCCGTTGCGCGACAGGATACGCGCGGTTTCCAGCGTTCCTCTTTTCCATTCGATGTCAACCACGAAATTGCCCCTCGCGACCATGCCGCGCACCGCGCCGTCGTGCCACGCGTCCGGCAGCGCTGGCAGCAGGTGCAGTTCGTTGTTCTGGCTTTGCAACAACATTTCGATGACGCCGGCTGTTCCCGCCAAGTTGCCGTCGATCTGGAACGGCGGATGGGCGTCGAACAGGTTCGCGTAGGCGCCACCGTGCTTGTCTCCGGGATTGGTCAGGCGTAGCTGATTACGGAACAGGGTATGGGCATGGTTGCCGTCCAACAGGCGAGCCCACATGTTCACTTTCCAGGCCAGGGCCCACCCGGTGCCGTCGTCGCCGCGCAGTTCAAGGGTGCGGCGCGCGGCCGCAGCCAGTTCCGGCGTAGTCAGGGGCGAGATCTCGTGCGCCGGGTGCAAGGCGTAGAGGTGGGAAACGTGGCGATGATGCAGCTCGACTTCATCGAAGTCCTTGTACCATTCCTGGAGTTGGCCCTTTGCGCCGATCTGGAATGGGAACAATTTGTTTGAAGCGGCTTTCACCTGATTGCCGAACTCGCCATCAATCCCGAGTACCTGTCCGGCTTTCTCGACGTTCTCGAACAGGTCGCGGGCAATCGCCATATCCATGGTGGAGGCGACGCTGACCACGTTGGTCTTGCCGTCGCCGTACCGGAAGGCATTTTCGGGTGAGGTCGATGGCGACGTGACCAGCCTGCCTTCGGCATCGGGGACCAGCCAGGCCAGCATGAAGCGCGCGGCTTCCTTCATGACCGGATAGACCTCACGCAGGTACGCGCGGTCCCCCGTGAACTGGTAATGGTCCCACAGGTGACGCGCCAGCCATGCGCTGGCCATGGACCAGTTTGCCCAGCGCGGATGACCCTTGCCGAAATCGCCCACGGGGCTGCTGTGCGCCCAGATGTCCGAGTTGTGATGCACCACCCAGCCAGGGGCGTGGTAGTAGGATGTGGCGGTTTCCTTACCGGTGACGGACAGGTTGCGGATCAAGTCATCCAGGGGTGAGAACAGTTCGCTCAAGTTGGCGCTTTCCACCGGCCAGTAATTCATCTGGACATTGATGTTGGTGGTGTAGTTGCTGCTCCAGGGGGCACGCATGAGGTTGTTCCAAATGCCCTGGAGATTGGCGGGCGCGTTGGGCGTGCGCGACGACGAGATCAGCAGATAGCGGCCAAACTGCGCGTATAACGCTTCCAGCCCCGAATCGGCCTGTCCCGCCGTGAACTCGGCCAGGCGGCGATCCGTGGGGATGTCGCTGCGGTCGGGCTCGGAGGGATTGATGGTGAGCGACATGCGGTCGAAGAGCTTGTGGAAGTCGGCCAGATGGTCGGCACGCAGTTGCGCATAGCTGCGCAGGGCCGCGCGCTGCAAATGCGCTTGCGCCAGTGCGTGCTGGTCCTTGCCCGCGCTGTCCGGACACTTGTCAAAGCCATTGAAGCTCGTCGCGGCCGACAGCAGCAGCACCACCTCCGAGGCGTTGCGGATCACAAGCTTGCCGCCGGTGGCGTCGACGGTACCTTCTTGAACGAGCGGCTTGACCATCAATTCGAAACGCATGCCCTTGCATCCGCTGGGGTCGTCCCATAAGATTGGCTCTTTGTTGTAGCGCACATATTCCGGGTCGACCTGTGCCGGCGCCTTGCCTTTCAAGACCAGGACGCCGTTGTCGTCGGTGCTTTCTCCGCGCAGCCCGCTCCTGCCCGTCACGTCGAGGTTCAGCGCGCGCGGCTTGTCGGTGGATAGGCGCACGACGATCACCTGGTCTGGCGCGGACGCGAACACTTCACGGCGATACCTCACGCCGTTTACGACGAAGGAGGTGGAGGCAATGCCGTCGCGGATGTTCAGGTCGCGGCGGTAGTCGGTCGGATTTCCTTGTAAATCCTGCCGGATGAATAAATCGCCCAGCGGCAGGTAGCTCTGCGAGTACGGGCCCTGGATCTTCCTGACCAAGCTGGCGGCTTTTTCGTAGTTCTCGTCGGCGAGCGCCTTCCGGGTTTCGATGAGAGCGTCGTAGGCAGTCGGATTCAGGTCCGTGCCGACCGGGCCGCCACTCCACAGCGTGGCCTCGTTCAACTGCAACAGTTCCTCACCCGGACGGCCGAATACCATGGCGCCCAGGCGGCCGTTTCCGATCGGGAGCGCTTCCGTCCACATCGCCGCCGGTTTGTCGTAGTGAAGGGTCAGGGCTTCGGGGCCATCGGTCCTGGCGTTGGCACCTGCCGTCATGCAGGCGATGGCCAGGGTCACGGCCACATGGGCCCGGATCGGGAAGATACGGTGAAGAGGCAAGATCATTGAGTCATCCTTGATGAGGCAAGCCGGGCGCTTGGTATCGATATCAATCTGGAGTTGTACGAGCCGGTCCAATCAGGAAAATCATGACCAGTCGGTACATTTTTCGCTATGAATTGTATTTTATAGATAAAATCACGTGCGAAGATGTGCTCAGTGTAAACCACGGAGGCTGGCCTTGGTGATCGATAACATGATTTTCTATGTGATGCATGTCGCCGACGTAAGGGACATACGGAGTCGTTTGAGGGATCCCGTTCATGGGACTTGATAATTAATAACAATTGAGACATATGTATAGCCGCAGAAAACTTCTTATGCAGTTCGCCAAGGCGGTACCAGCGCTGACGGTGGCCGGATACGCGAGCGCCGCTGAAAAGCTGCTGCCCGGCGGGTCGGGCACTGCGCCGGTGCAGAACGTACGCAAGACCGGGGTGGGCGTAGAGTGCACAACCGCTAATATCCGTTTGAGAATCAGCTTCGTCACCGATCACATCGTCCGTGTCACGGCGACGCCGAACCAGGAATGGTCCGAGCGCGCAAGCCTGATGCGCGTCGACATTGGCGGTCGGCCGTCCGCCATCGAGATCGGCGTTGATGACAAGGTGTGCACCTTGCGTTCTCCCAGGATGCTGGTCAAATTGGACCTCGGCAGTGGTGCGCTCTCGTTCTGGAAAACCGATGGCACCTTGCTCCTGCAAGAGAACGCTGCGTCGCCATGCACCTTCGAACGGGTCGACGTCATCAAGTCCATGCCGGACCCCGCCACGGTCACCAGGATTAAAACCGTCGACGGTGAGCGGCAGGTCGCGGGTTCCTATGTGCAGACGAAAGACAGGGACGCCTGGAAGGCGGCGGCGCGTTTCAGCCTGCACGGCGACGAGGCGTTATATGGCCTGGGCTTTGATGAAACCGACGACCTGAATTTGCGCGGGAAACGAAAGAGGTTGTACCAGCATAATCTACGCATCGTCGTGCCGTTCATGACGTCGACGCGCGGCTATGGCCTGCTGTTCGATTCGTACAGTGCGCTCACGTTCGCCGATGGCGCGGACGGCATGTCGCTCACCAGCGATGTCGTGGACGATCTTGATTACTACGTGATCGTCGGAGAAAAAGCCGACGACGCCATTGCGGGCTACCGCGAGCTTACGGGGCCCGCCAGATTGCTGCCCAAGTGGGCCTTCGGCTACGTGCAATCGAAGGAGCGTTACGTCACCCAGCAGGATCTGGTCGAGACAGTCGCGCAGTTCCGTCGCCGGAAGATTCCGCTCGATACCATCGTGCAGGATTGGAACTACTGGATGCCCAATCATTGGGGCAGCTTCGTTCCGGAGGCGGCAAGGTATCCCGACGTCGCGGCAATGACGAAGGCCGCGCATGACCTGAACGCCCATGTGATGATTTCCATCTGGCCGAACCCGAGTCCGCTCGATCCGCCGGGCAGGGCCCTGAAAGACAATGGCTACACGCTGGCCGGCACCGAATACGTCGATTTCTTCCAGCGTAAGGCCGGCGACCTCTATTTTGACCACGCATGGCAGTATCTCGGCCGGCACGGCATCGATGCCTGGTGGTGCGACTCGACCGAACCGGAAGTGGCCGATTGGGTTTCGGACGCCACGCGTCCTGACAATGCGGACGAACTCAACATCCGTGGTCTGTCCAAGGTTATCGATTCCCAATATCTCAACGCCTACGCTTTGGTGGACTCGCAGAGTTTCTATCGGAACTGGCGCAAGGCTTCTCCTGCCAGGCGTCTGGTAAACCTTACCCGATCGGGGTACGCTGGCAGCCAGGCCGCTGGCGCCGTGGTGTGGACTGGCGACATTGCGGCCAGATGGTCGGTCCTTGCCCAGCAGGTCGTGGCGCTCCAGAGCTACAGCGCATCGGGGAATCCATACGTCACGTGCGATATCGGCGCATTCTTCGTCCGGCGTGGCAAGCAATGGTTCTGGAATGGCGATTACGATGCCGGTGTCGACGATCCGGGATATCGGGAGCTATACACGCGCTGGTTGCAGTTCGGTGTATTCCTGCCGATGTTCCGGAGTCACGGCACGGATACGCCGCGTGAACCGTGGCACTTCGGCGAGCCCGGGACGCCGTTCTACGATGCGATCATCGAGTCCATCCAGTTACGGTATCGCCTCCTGCCATTCATGTATTCGTTGGCCGGACTGGTCTACCTGAAGGGCGCCTCGTTTATTCGGCCAGTTGCGTTCGGCTTCCCGGACGACCCTCGGACACACGATCTGAAAACGCAGATGCTGATTGGCGACGGCGTCATGGTCAGCCCCGTGCTCGAACCCATGTATTACGCCGCCAGGTCCGTTCCGCTGCAGGGACAGCGTACCCGCGAAGTCTATCTGCCGAAAGGAACCTGGTTCGATTTCTGGACCGGGACTTCGCAGGCCGGCGGGAGAACGATCGTGGTCGCTGCGCCGCTAGCGCGCATCCCGGTTCACGTCCGCGCGGGCAGCATCATTCCCATCGGCCCTGTCCTGGAATATGTGTCGCAAGTAAGCAGTGCCCAGATCGAGCTTCGGATCTATCCTGGCGCGAGCGGGGAATTCACGTTGTACGAAGACGCTGGCGACGGATGGGGATACGAGCGCGGCGAGTACGCGTTGACGCGCCTGCGCTGGGATGACGCAGGCAGGAAACTGACCATGTTTGAGCGCCAGGGTCATTTCCCAGGTATGAAAGAAAAGCGCCAGTTCCGCGTCGTGGTCGTCGGGCCTGGCGGCGGTCACGATGGCGCGTCCTCTCGCTCCTCTCGCGCGAAGCAGCGCATGGTGACGTATGACGGCCATGCGGTGACGGTTGCTCTTGCAAGGGTCTAAGCCGCCCGATACCTTGACCTGGGCAGCGAAAGCGGCGCTGGATTTGCGTCCGGCGCCGCGGTACGGCCTGGTGTGGCCGAACAAAAAAGTTTGACACAAGTCCTCCTATGAAGAGGGCCGGCTCCGACATGCCATACCTACAAATAAAGTTAGACACAAATGCTCGCTGTAGCCTTCTAAGGCCACGACTTGCGACAATAAAGTTTGACACAACCCGCCAGAGATGTGTGGCTAACTTAACAGGATTCCTTTAAACCAACACAGGTTATAGGTAGTCCCGTCGTTTGGTGACATAAACTGCCAGGGTAAATAACGCGCCGGCAATACCCATCATTGAAGCCAACAGTGTCCAAGGCAACGCCCCCACCAGCAACGCCTTGTGTGCATCGAAATACGGCATCGCCAGGCCGCTCATGATGTGGTGAATATTTAAGGGATAGCGATTCAGCGGCGGAAACATAACGGTGATCGGATAGAAGATCATGAAGACAAACGAAGCTGCCAACGCTGCGTATTCGCTGCTGAACAGGGTTGCTGACAGAAATGCCACGGCAAAGAAGACGATGCCACCGGCGCACCAAAGCAAACCGAAACGCAGCATTTGATCCGGGGGATACGACACATGCGCCAACCGCGAACACACACTCAGCAATAGCAAGGGTAGCGCTGACAAGACCACGATCTGTGCCACGCCGAGTATCGCCTGCGCCGATACTAGCCATGCGCGGCTCACGGGCAACGCCAACGTAAATCCCACGGTCCGGTGAAGGCGCTCGCGCTGCAGGCCGCCCAGAGCGAGGACAATGGCAAGTATCGTGAAGAAACCGCGGCCCGGCCCGCCATACACCAAGCGGTAGATGTAACCAATATAGGGGTCACCGTTAAACGCCTCGTTCGGTACGAATACGTTCATCAAGCTGGCACGAAAGAACACCGCAGACACGCAGATAACAGAAAGCAGCGCCGCACCCAACAGAAACCGTCCGCAACTCTCGCGCCAGGCCTTGAGCAGTAGAAGTGCCATGGCGCGCATCAGAAATCCCGGGTCACTGTGATGCTACAGGCCGCGAATACCAGGCCAATCGCGACCAGCGCGTAGACACCCAGCGCGAGCCAAGGCAAGGGAGCGGCAAAAGTGTGCAGCGATGGTTCGCTGTGAAGGAGCGAAAGCTGGGCTCCACGTATGGTCTGAAACAGATCAAGCGCCGGGTACTGCTTTACCTGCGGCAGCCCGGCAAGCGCCGAACACAACAGCAAACCGGCGATCGAGGCGATTGCGGGAGAGTACGCACCGGGCAAAACAGCCGAGAAGAAGAACGCCAGCGCAAAGATTAACATCCCACAAGTTGCCCACAGTAGACTGAACTGCAATGCAAGTGCTAACGAAAAGACTTCTCCGACCAAGGGGGAGAGCAAGGGAATCAAGAGTGCAGGGAGTAGCGCCAAGGCCGCGACTTGGCCCAGTCCCATGGCGGCCCTGACAGTCACCAACCGCCATCGACTCACAGGCAAAGACAGAGTAAATCCAGCCGTGCCTTGGGCACGTTCCTGCAGCAGGCCGCCAAGTCCAAGGACGATCGCCAACAAGATGAACAGATCCAGCACATTGGCCTTATAGACCGCACTCCAAATATAGTTCGCATAACTCATCGGCTCATCGGCATGGGACCGCACACGCTGCTGCATGGCCACCACGGCACCGCACATCCACAACAAGGCCGCGGCGCTCACGGCGAAGCGAATCCAGCTTTCGCGCCACATCTTGTACCACAGCATCAGGATGCCTCCTTCACGATATCGAGAAACACATCGCGTAGATTCACGGGTGCTACCTGCACGGCAGCATTGACCGAGTGCGCATAGTTCACGATGCCATCGACGTTCGAACTCGCAAGCAACGACACCTGCCGACCTGTTACAAGCACTCGCTCGACACCGGGGAGGCTGAACGCTGGTACCGGGCCTTGCACCGCGAGCTCCACCGTGATGCGGCGATAATTGTTCAGCAGCTCGCTAAGCAGCGTATTCATAACCAGCTGACCTCGGTCAATTACAAGCACGCGGTCGGCGACCTGTTCGACCTCACTCAACTGATGAGAGGAAAAGAAGATGCTGGTGCCTGCTGCGCATACGTCCTGCAATATCTGCAGCAACTCGTCGGTCGATACAGGATCGAGTCCTTCTGAAGGTTCATCGAGAATGATGAGTTCAGGCCGCCGAGCCAAGGCCAGCAACAGTGCCAACTTGGTGCGCATGCCCTTGGAAATTTGCTTTACCTTGCGCCCCAGCGGCAACTGATATTGCCTGAGTAGTCGCTCCTCGATTTCCGGCTGCCAATCCCGATAGAACGAGCGCGTGAAGCGGATGAGTTCGCCGACGGTCATGTAACCGTACAGACCTTTGTCCTCGCCCACGTAGGCGATACGTCGACGAATCTCCAGGCTCTGTGCCGGATCCGTGATGTCGTATCCCAACACTCGGGCCGTCCCGGCCGTAGGGCGAATCATGCCGAGAAGCATCTTGATAGTGGTGCTCTTACCAGCACCGTTACGTCCCAGGAATCCCGTAATGCGTTTGGACTCCACCGCTAGACTCAAGTCAAGCACTGCCTTGAATTCGTCATATTGCTTCGTTAGGCCGTGAGTTTCGATGATTAGTTTTGAAGTCATATACGCCAAGTCCGCCGGGTTTGATCGCTTACTGCGTCATCAAGAAACTACTACAACATCATTTCGTGCTTAATTTGTATCGAAAAACCGATGGAGAACGAATTTGATTCGCTCTTGCTTATATGGTTTTTGGACGGCATATATTCCGGCGACAGTACATATCGCCACAACAATCACGAGAAACACCTTTTGGGAAATCCTGTTCCCGGATGCTTTCTCCAGTTCGTGGGCAACTCGCGCCTTGATGGCGAACAGCATGCTTCCCATGATCCAACGGACTGCTGCTCGGCGTGATTCGATGTACGCAAGCTCGTTGAGCATAGCCATTGCCCAATCCTTACGATGCGACGGCATGATCCACACCACGAGCCGAACTATGGCAAGGGGGCTGATGAACCTGATGACGTCTCTGAACATCATGTTTGGCCTGGAGATAGTTGCCCAGGTCTCACCCCTTCGAACTCCGCGTGTTCAATCGCATAAGCAACCCCGTCAGGATTTAGCCGATACAACTTCCTGGGCGGACGACCTTCATGTCGAGATGGCTCCCACCTGGATTCAACCAGGCCTCTGTCGCTCAGCCGCATGAGGATGGGATAAAGCGTTCCGGAGTTGAGACCAGTCTGCTCAGAAAGAGCATATCCATGCTGCCATTGAGCAGGTTGAGACAAGAGAGCCGCAAGCAGCTTCCTGGTCTGGGGTGAGGGAGGTCTATTTCGTATCATGCGCTAAGTCTACATATGTAGATGTGATATGGCAAGCCTTCGTATCAGCGGGTCGACAAGGCCATATCATGCGCGACGAAAGGCAGCAAAGAGCCCGGTTGCTGTTTTAAGTGGTTAGATGTACGCCGAGTCAGGCTGGCATCAGTGAATTGCCAACAGGCGGCAGGCCGCTCAGTTGCCCTAACCCGACGATATGGCCGCCGTCAACGTAGCGTTCGAAACCGGTACCTCACGCTCCGCTCAAAACGAAAATATCCTTCGTTTCCACAACCGTGCCACACGCACCCGACTCTCCTGGCGAAGTGAATACGGATCAGAAAGGCATGTCGGTATCCCAAATCGAAAGATCCTTTGTAACGGCGGTCTTCGCTTTTATCTTCGTTTCCAGTGACCTGATGAAGCGAATCGATGCGGCAACGTGATTGAAAATCAGAAGACTTTCTTCGTAGTTCAGGATTGGATTATCGTGCGCAAGACTTTTGTTGTTGCGCACATCGTTAAACGCTTCAAGCACCGATATGCTCGACTTCAAAATGCGTTCGGTCATTGCCGATTCAAGATGATTACCGTCGCGCAGGGTCCGTACGTATTCCCCAAATAGACTGTGCAGCGGCTTGTCGCGGATCACTTCAACGCCATGCTCTTGACACGCATTGCGCACGAATTTCATCACGAAGGTATGCAATCGGTCCAAGGCCCCCTCAGGCTGGTTCTTTTCGATCGCTTCCCGCACATGCTCTGCCAGCACTTCGAAATCACGCTCGTCGCCTGTCGCCGTCAGCGCTTCGAATTCAGCCACCGGCTGATCACTGAGTAACCGTTGTGCAGCCTTCCTGCAGTCATCAATCAAATTCGGGTTGCTGTCGCCAAAACACTGCTCTTCGGCAGCATAATCGATGAGCCCTCCAATGACTCGCCCAACGGCATAGTTGCTATCCAGTTCCCAGAATGCACGCATCCGGTTTGCCTTCGATGTGCCACGCATCCGGTAACGCTCGGCGTCGATCTCGACGCGGTATTCGTCAAAGAACTCACCGAAGGTACGGTCCGAAAAATTGAGCACATAGCCGCTCCCCATACCAAGGAGCTTTTCAAGCTTACGGCGCTCACTGCCGCTCAGGTCTGACATTCGTTCTCCTTTCACTCTTCTTCCCAAGCCATGAGCTTTTGTATGGATTCGATGGCCCGAGCAGAGCGGCCCGGACTAAAAAAAAAAGCCCATATGGCCAAATCATGGCACACATGGGCGGCTACATCTGTGGATATCTAACGTCTGCTTGTGTCAAACTTTATTGTTTTTTGTTCAATTTTATTGTTCGTCTACAACAAGTGAATAGATCAAATTATGTTCGTCAAATCCGTCTCTGTAAAATCAACAGCTTACGCATGTTACCGGTCCGTCAATGTTTGTCAAATCTCGCTCTGTGGTAGTTGGGTGTTCTGTTGACACGCCACCAATGTCTGTCAAATTGCGCCACGCAAACGCTCAAAACAGTAGTTGGCGACCGTCAGCGGCCGATACCACTTCCACCTGCCGAACGCACCCTTGTGCCCAACCTCTGCGCGGCCTAAAGTAAGAACCAACAAGGCGACCATAAGGCTCGTCCCGTTGGGCAGCGGTGCCATCATGGCAACAAGAATATCATCAGATCCTCTGGTGCAGCCAGATCACGAACAGCGAGTGCTGCTGGGTGATACGCCAATATCCCTCCCAGCACTTGGCCCCGGACATTCCCTCGTTGCGCCGTCTTTACCAGATGAAGTCATCATTTCCGTTGTCGGAAGGTTTCATATACTGAGCTGTAACCGGACGCCGACCGCCACCTTCCAGGAGCTATTCCACTGCGCCCCATTCAATTTGTCTGCCTGGATCCCCCCGCACCTTGAAATGCTCGCTCCGCGGATAGGTGGAGATGTGGAAGCGTGCACGCTGGAGATCTTGCGCGCGCACACACTGTATCCGTTACTTGCAATTTTCAACGGGTTGTCGTTCCCTGTCAGCTCGAGAAGGACGACTTCGAACAAAGCCACAAAGGCGCCAAAGCGGTTTTCAGCTGAGCCGACCCGACTTTGCTTGGAATGCCTGCGCGAAGATCTGGCTACCTGTGGTGTTCGCTACATTCACCGGTCCCATCAAATACCCGGAGTAGAAGTGTGCAGCAAGCACGCTTCCCTCTTGCTTTACAAATGCCCTCACTGCGAGTGTTCATTCCGTCGGGGCTACAATCTGGCTCTCGTCCCCTGGAAGCGATGTACTTGCAAGAAATATATCTTCGATAGTATATCGTCAGAGAAGGAAGTAGATCCCGTCGCACTATCCTACGCCCGGTTCTCTGCGGCCCTTCTGCAGTCAGCCCCGCACTCAGCGGTACCAACACGTGTACTGGTCGAGATATATCGTGACCGTGCGCGCGCTATCGGCTGTAGTTGGGGCAATGAAAAAGTAAGCCATGTCCGCATAAAGACCGAAATGGAAAAATTCTACGGAAAAGATTTTCTTAGAAGGACGGATGCGGCCTATCGTGACGATCGGCTGAGCGAATGGTTGAAGATGCTGAACGACTACAGCGTCACGGAACCGCCACTCGGCCGCCATCTGCTGTTTGCGCATTTCCTGTTTCGCGATGCCGCCCAGTTCCTGGCTGCCATCGGTGCGACTGACGGAAATGAGCGAACGGGTAGCATTGAACGACCCGTTGTAAAACGACGGATCGTCGGCGTCGGCACCGGAAAAGCTAGCAAGCCCAGCATAGAGCAACGAATCGCAGGTCTTTTGCGCGAGCTTACTGTGCGTGCTCGCGATATTCCTGATTGCACCATAGAAGACTTGTGGAAATCGTATTATGGTCTGATGAAACGGCTTGTCTCTCTCGATCTGGAAGCGATTACGCTTTTGAGACGAAAACTTCAGCAACTGAAACCCAAGCCAGCAGGCCCGGCCAAAGTCCCGCGCAGGAGCGAGAAAGATGGCGAGCGCGCACGCTCGGTTATCGCGACAGCCGCCGCCTTGTATGCATCCGTCGCCAAACCAGAAAAAATTACGATCAACCGTCTTGCCAAAGAGGCAGGGTGGAATTCTACAGCGCTCAATCAACACGCCTTTCCGGCAACGCTACGAGCGCTGGCAGAGTGCGCAGAGTCCAACTGGCACTTTTATGCCCGTCGGATTTTATGGGCAAAGCTGACGCACAAGCGTGCTGCGATCAGCGTGGTCAGAGCTCGCTCAGGAGTGGAATACCATCGGTCCCTCGTGCTGATGCATTTTTTTCAAGATGTCGATTTATCGCTTCCTTACGACGCTGACACCATAACGCGGCTGCTTACAGAACGCGGCATCCAACGCGACTGGTCCGGTCCCTGCCCGGAACGGGAATTTCCTCCCGCTGGCCGACGGTACTATACGAAAAGCCAGACTTAAATTGCAGAGTCTGACTAAGAACGCCTAAGAAGCCTATTGCTTGCTCTGACAGCAATCTGGTCATACACTGAGCCATACCGACCATCTGCTATCGGCCAATTGAAAAACTCGGTTAAGTGACCTTAGCTAGAAATCTTATCAACCTCGACTGGCCAGAACCACCTTTATCGAACGTTCGTGGATGGGTGGGAGGTCTGAGATTTCCTGAAAATTGCCATCCCACTTTTCAACAGAATAGGCTAGTAGCAGACATTGAACGCCAGGCAATAGAACATTCCGGAGTCACGCTGAACTTCTGCTTTCATTGAACATAATTGCTCGAAATTATTAAAGCTACCCAGTAAATCTATCTCAGCAAGATCTCTATTCATTAATATTTCATATGCCAAAACTGCCGCCTCGAGTAGGAAAAGTTGATTCTAAAAATTTTCTAGGTTTCGTCCCGATAGAGGGCGTGGATTTCACATTCGCTGGATACTTACTCGCATGTCACCTAGCCATTGAGCACTACCTCGACGAGTTTCTTAAAAGCCGTGCACCTGAACTTAACTGGGAAAACGGAAAATTGAATTTCGCACAGAAAGCAGCTTTGTTCCCGCACGCGATTTTCCCTCAGGGTGAGCAGGCAATTGCTGGCATCAGACACATAAATGTTCTTCGAAACAAATTGGCTCATCGCATGGACGCGAAGCCTGATGATTTCGACTATCTTCCGTTTGTGCGTTTTTTGGAAAAAGATCCTCATCCGAACGCCGCCCCTATCCCAACAATGCCGATGGAGTTGATTGAGGCTTTTGTCACGAAGTTGAGCGCTTTTTTTATAGGTTGGCTCGCGAGCGACGCTTATCGAACGACATGGCGACAAGACGTTAATAAATGACTGTATGAATGAAGCAGTGGAGTGTTGCTTAGGAGAAGTTTATCTACCAAGCTTCCGCTTGGCGTCGTAAGTGGAAGCTGACTAACGTCTGTAACGACTAAGTACTATTAGAAGCTTGTTCGCATATGGTTGAATGCGGCTGGCTTGATCCATCTGTCTTCCCGCCTCCAAGTATAAGATGCTACCAATTTGCAAAGGAACCATACGCACTTTACGATTCATAGATGCATTAATTAATGGTAGCACTTGTCCCCAAGAATACTAAAACCCTCATCCTGATGAAAAAAGATTACATAAAAGAATTTCGGAATAATTTTAAGATTGCGAAAAACGCCGATCTCCAACATGTGGCTGTGGCAGTTAATGCAGTTTACGAAGCTCAATCAACGGGTATGAAGTATTTGATGGACTTCGATTCCAAAGACGGCCATGAGGGGCTTAGAGTTCATACCTTCATCAATCTAGCTTCTCGCATTTTCGAGCATGCACAAGCGATGTTGGTAGCCTTAGCTACGGGGTCACCTGCTAGTTCAGAAGCACTGGGACGGATAGTGGTAGAGGGCTCGGTAAATTTGATGTATTTAACGGTACTTGGCGACGCCAGCACAATAGTTGGATTTTTCCAGGCGTGGGTTGATGCCCACGAAAAAAAATTGCGAGACTGGAAGACCGATGTAAGTTCCAATGATAGCTCGGCAAAAATTTGCGCGATGATCGACGCGCGCCAAGCGACTTTAGACATCTACAAAGAGTTTATTGCGTCCTTGAAGAGAGAAAGTGGAATAGCGCCATCGGATAAACCTTACATTTGGCCACAAAAGTTATTTGATCGATTTGATCGGCTTGGAAGACGGACAGACTATTACGAAAGCTATCACAGACTGAGTGGCTCTAGCCACATATCTGGTGAGGACACGATGAATTGGTTAATGTCTATTAAGGTTGATAGTGCCACCCAGCAGATGATGGGGGCTGAAGCTTGGGCGTACTCGATAATGATGACAAGGATTGCGTCGATGTTCTTTGTAGAGAGTATCGCTGCTTGTCTCATCACACACGGACGCACCGATAACGATGATTTGACTAAGCTTCGATTCGACCTTGCTGACGCTGTTGAGAAGATATCACGAGCTGCTGGTGTACCTCATGTCAATGATTAATGGGAGAGTTGCGACAACGTGTTATCGGAACTCCCAAAGATGCGTCTCTTCCTATTTCAATATCTGTTATGGGATCGATAGCGAACGTACACGGCCGCAGTCCGGGCGCTAAGATGGCGATCGCGTCGCAGGCGGACTAATGCCATGGCCCAAGCACTTCTTTCTAAAGACCAAAGGTTGCTTATAGAAGCTCATCTTTTACCTCGCCGTAGGTCGTCAAAGGGTAGGCGACCACGCATCAACGATCGTGCAGCCCTAACCGGAATTGTGCTTGTTCTCAGAACTGAAATACCATAGAAGTAACGGTTCCCCCCTCAACCTTTCGGGGGTAGCCGTTAGCCTAACGCGTCCGCTGTATATTGCTCACACCACGCAAGCCGCCGCGCCCGAAATGCGGCAGCCGATTCAAGGACTTGGGACAGCAATTCTGCCGTTCGGGGTAGCCGCGCAAGGTGCTTGTCGAGCCACGATGCGTTGCCAGTGCATCGTCCGATCTCGTTGAGGGTTACACGCCTCGGACATCTCGACGGATCCAGTATCTCTGCAGCCGCCAACCTCACGCGCTCCGTCATCGCCCTGTCGCGGGCACACCAGTCAACTGACGAGGTCCGCTCCACAATCCGAAGTGTGGCAGGAAGCTGATCCCGGAGCCAAGCGCGGTCGTGCCGGTACAGCCAAATGAAGTCTGCCCCCAGCGCAGTCTGGAGCGCCTTGAATCCGGCTGATGGTGACGCGACCAAAGCGGCTCTCAGCTTGTCACGGGCCTGCGTCTGCCGCTGCTCCCGCATGGTGGCGATACGCCGAGTTTGCAGGCCGAGATCCGCTCCCAGAATACGATTTACAGTCGATGCTGACAGTCCGGTCGTGTTCACAATATTCGCGATGGCCTCGCCCGCCGCCAAGGCACGCCGCACTCGCGAACGTACCGCGACATCGAGCTTCTTGGACCTGCGCGTAAAGCCGATGCCGATTTTTTCCGCTTTGACCAAGACCGCGTTGGCAGACAGACCGAGCTCTTTCGCCACCTGACGCATCGACCGGCCCTCGGCTGCCAGCGCGGCGATCTTGCATTCCATAGCTGTAGATGCCTGTTCGTCAGGCGCAAAAGTGACCGCCGGGGAAGGGATGTCAGTCCAGAGAAAGGATTCGACGCTCTCGGCCAGAAACCCGATCAGCAGAACATGCAGCAGCGGATGGTGCGCGGCACGAGGCCGGCGGTAAAGACTTGTCAACCACGAATCGTCCCCAGCGCAGCGCGCGAATATGCCATCAAACGGGGGCAGGTTCCTCACGCTCCCCCAAAAATCGAGGAGTGCGCTTTGCAATGCTCGTTGACGAACCCTCATGCTGGCCGTAGCCAGATCCCGGTCTGCCAAATGGGCGAGGTAATGGTTCCGCCAGGTCAGCGGATCGACTGGCACACTCCGCAGCAAAATTAACTGAGCAATGAGCCGCGAGACGATCACTAATTTTTCAAGTGCCCGATCGTCGACGTTCGAAACGCTCTTCTGACTGTTCCACTTCGCGGCCGTAGCTGGAAGAAATAACTGCGTGCGTTTCAGGCGCTGCGCCAGGCAGTCGGATGCGACGAGAGGAACCCCGTGATAAGGGCATAGGAGAACACCTGGAAACTGGTGCGCGCGATACCACGTCGCTATGCCGATCGTCTCGCAGTCGGCCTCAGCACAGACGGGACAGAATCGCAGCACATCTTCTGCTCCCACGCGACTCGCCAACAGTCCTAAGGTGATTTTCGTGCAGCTCGCCGTGCCCGTCGCCACCGACTCGGCAATCCGCGTGTAGTGGGCGTGGTTCATGAATGGCCTGAAGCATGGGAGGATCGTGTGTCCTTCGATCAGTTCCTCGATCGTGTTCACTGGCAACCGGAGATCCTTCGAGATCCGGTTCAAACTACTAGGAAACGCCGTGCCCAGGGTAACGCATCGCCGGTTCAGCAATTCGATCAGCGTGTCCCCGGAGGTTGGATGCCCCGTCAATGCGTGGTAGCGGGACACAATGCCAAATATTGTCTCTTCAGGCACGATGACATCGCCAGCTTTTCCTGCCGCCTTCGCTTCCAGGACTGCGGATGGTTTCGCCGCCCATTCATCGACGACCGCCCAGGCCGACGCCTCCATGACTGATCACTCCTTTCTCGACTAGGTACTGGTGCGGATCATCCGCATCCGCCGCGGTCCGCATGTCCACGTACCCAGGCGGGAGTGCTGGATCGACCGCACCGGAATCGACGGGTTCGGTGCTACCGTCACCCGACTGTGGTGATACGCTCTGCCCAGTCCCCTCTGCCGGCACGGCAGAACCTGTTACTGGAAACAATTGGTTGAGATAATCGTGCACGACCGTGACCTGTTTTGGAAACTCGAGCAATTTCGCCAAGGCTTCGTCGACTGGCAGCAAATCCTCGTATTGCGACAGCGACCTCGTCGTATTCGTGCGCAGCGCATTGATCGCAGGATGAAGCAATGCCAACCCGTCGTCATACGTCTGTCGCAGGAGCTTCGGGGTCAGCGTTTCGGTACCATCGAGCATGGCCCGCTGCTGTGCAAGCTTAAAGAGCAACACGACGAAATCGGGGATGCTCTGACTGAGATCGAAAACCGTATCGAGCATCTCGTCATCCGGATCTCTTGGTTGCCGGACCCACTGATATGTCCAGATGCGCCGAACGAAATCGTCCCATTCCTTCACACGCTTTGGCGGTCGTTCGAACTGGATCAGGCCGCTTTCCGAAGCCCGGCGGCCATCCTTCATCTCATTGGTGAACAGGTTGGCGGCCTTGCTGGTACCAATTTCGACCACCGGCACCCGGAGGACCGTGCGCAGATCCTGGAAGAAATGCAGCAGCGGCGCCGTGCCGTGCGTCTTCTGCAAACTGAGCCGCTGAATCTCGTCGATAATCAGGATGCCGAGGAAATGGGTCGCAGCGATCTGGCGCATGGCGCCTTCCAGCATGTCCTCACGCATTCCAGTCCTTGAAAACAATTTTTCGTATTTGCCGCCGGTGCCGAGAGCGGCATCGACCTGTCGCGCGAACTCACGGCAGAAACTCGAGATCGAGCCGTTTTTGGGACAGGTCACTTTCAGCCATACCAGTTGCGTGATCGGCAGATGGCGTCCTCGCCAGGAAGAGTGATGGATAACCTGTTGGGGGTAGGTTCGCAAAATCGCATCGGCGCATGTTGTCTTTCCAGACCCGCTCAGTCCAACGATGAGCAGTTGCGATTCGCACGGGATCAGTTGCCAGTCGAGGTTTCTCCACTGCTCTCGATCTTGGGCGGTATAGATACTGCGCCACGTCGCCGCCTCGATCGGATTGCGGACGACGTAGCCCGCCCGGAGCAGCCGCGAGATAGTGCGTTCAACATCATAGAAAATCAGGCGAGGGATCACGACATACTTGAGCCGTGCAAGCAGGTGCCAGCGCTCCTCAGTCGACATCGCGCGCTCTTCAGGTTGGATCTGCGGACGAAGAATCATCGCCCGCGCGGCTTCCTTTTCCGCGAGGATAGGGGGCAGGGCCTCGATCAGCGGGTTGTCGCGATACTCCGCGATATTCTGCTCGACATACGTGGGCGAAGAATGATCGGTACTCATCGGATGCTCCATCATGACCACGCCCCCCGGAGCCGGTCCGTTACAGACCCCAGATGTCGTCGAGCGGGTTTTGTTTTCGCATATCGGGGCGCAACTTCACCACATTGTCCTGCGCCGGCGGTTCGCAATACGACTGCGCCGCATCACGCGCGTGTTCGACTCGCTCGGCAGTTTTCTCGAAGGCCCGGTTCGCCTGCACATTCGCCTTCTTCTCGGTCTTGCTCAGTCCCTGCTTGGCTTGCGCTGCGGCCTTCTTTGCGGCCGCCGTGATGGCTTCGCACTTGGCATCCAGCGTGGCGCAAACCTGCTGCAGCTCCGAGGCCTTATGGTCCGCTTCCAAACCGAGCAGCTTGGCGCGATCAAGCATCTCTTCCAGACGGGCCAGCCGATATTTTTCGTTGTTGTCCAACAGTTCGCAGGGCTCCCACTCGCGTGATGTGGCGTTGAGAATCCAGATGCACGCAGGTGCATACGGCAGATGACGGATCTCGATCGGTTCGACCTTGCCCTTCGTTCTTGCCCGTGCAAACCACTCTTCACGGACGGCTCGCTCACACGCGTAACGGCGCCCGTGAAAATAGATACCGTCACGCCGGACCGACGCGGTTGCGGCAGGTAACAGCTTCGTCCATACCCTCTGTTTTTCGAGCACCTTCGCTCCGCCCGTCAGGTGCTCCATACCCCAGTTCCAAACCGTTAGCGGGGTCGCATCCATGAGATTCTCGCCCAGCATTTCATTGGGTAGTGCGTCAGCACGGTAAGCAGCCAGGTTGTACTTGATCAACTTGTATGCCAGGATCCGGCTCAACTCAGGAAGTGTCAGCGAAGCGTCGAGCGCGCAGTGGCGTCGTTTCATCTCGTCCAGCCTGCGGTTCAATGCCCCCGGCTCGAAATGGATGGTGTGGTTATTGATGAGGTTGAACTGCTGTTCCACATTGGGCTTCCAGTCAGGCCTGCGAACCGCGGCGTTCTGGATGGTGATACCGAACTCTTTCGGCAACGCATCCGACGCCTTGGATTTCAGCTCTCCGTTATCGCACAGTAGCTTGTGAGGCAGGTGATGACATGGCCAGAGATCCGGGCTGATGTCGATGCCCAGCTGCCGGCAGAAATCGGTCTTGTCCAAGAACGCATTGAACAATGCCAACCGGGCGCCCTCCCAACTCGGGCCCTCGAGCCCGAGATAAAAGCCCACCACCATCCGGGAGAAGACGTCGACCACGACATACAGGACGGGCCGCCCGATCAGCCAAGCGCGGTTGAACACCGATACCAAGTAGACGTCGACGATAGTCGCGTCGATCTCGAACCGTGCCCCGGGCCCGAATACCCGATTTCTGGAAGATCCCAGTACTCCGCGATGCTTAAGGTTCCAGGTGGTCGTGCTGATGTTGCGCTTGGTAAGCGAAAAATCCTGATTCATCTCCTTCACGACCTGCTTGAACTGGTGCAGCGACGGTGCTTCGTGCGCTTCAGGTGGCACTGGGATCAGCAGATTCCCGTGTTCAATCTCGGCGGCTTTAAAGTATGTTCGCTTGGTGTCTTCCCAGGCCTTTTTTATCGTCACTCCGGGCTTCAGGAAGGTATGAATGCCTTGGACAATTTTCGTCCGGACCTCGGCTCTCGACGGTCCGAGCAGCGATGGATCGTCCTGCAGTTTGACCCGGTCCGGCCGCCGGCCGCGCTTGTTCGATCCCGCCTGCTGCTCCTGCCCGGACGGACCACACAAGTCATAGCACGCAATCAGCGCGTCGATACAGCTTCCGTGCGCCCAATACCGGTACAAGGGCCGATACACCTGCTTGGGGTCGAGCTCCAATTCCGCAGCGCGCGCCAGGATCAGACGGCCACGGGTGCGCGGCAGATAAATTTCGGGAATGCAGTCTTCGCGTACCAGAGGTTCAATGATCGCCCAGGCTCGATCCCTGACGTCCAGGCTTCGGCGCAAGATCGCTTCCTCGGGCTGGAACAGGTAAGGCCTCAGCTTCACTTCGACCCGCTGCAGCATGCCATCGTTCAGAAGCCCCATCACCTCCTGGAGGCTGTGCACATCCGGCTTCTTCAACGGCTTTTGCATGCCGATGGTGACGAGCACGTCTTCGTCGGGCACGACCCACAGAACACGCTGCGCGCACGCAAAGCCTGTGTCCACAGCGCTTGGCACCGGCTCGAATACCTCAGCAGGCCACAATAGATCCATTGTGGCCACCTTCTTGAGCACAGGTAAATCGCGGGTCGGATGCGACGGGCAGGATCACCGGAATACAGCGCAAACCGATCGGCACACGCAGGTCCAGGTTGATCAATTTGTGCCAGGCGCAATAGCGGAACATGTCCGTCGCCAGTTCAGGGGAAACAGCGGCACCGAACACTGCCGCGCACTCCCGCAGGCGGTCTGCAAGTATGAGCCCTTGTAAGGATGGCGTGTTGAACGCCGCAAGAAACCGGGGCAGCCGCGCTTCGAAAGCATCACGGTCGACATCTTGCTCCACCATGAAGTAACTGAGCCACTCCAGGTTGTCGATGACGATCTTGTCGAATTCGGCATTTGTGAATAGGTACCATGGAATACCGCGTACAAGCCAATACCGTCGCTCGATCTCCAGTTTGGTCAGCACAGATTTCCGGCTTCGGCCGCGCAGGTCGTCCGCGCTTTTGATGGAAAAGGCTACAAGAAATTGTTTTCCGGCCTTATCAATCCTCGTAAGCAAAAAATCCGTCGTCATGACGATCAGCGTTCGGCTTCGAGGATAGCTTGGGTGACGAATTCCCAACGATGATGCAATCCGCTGAGTTTCCGACTCAGGAAACAACGGAAACTGCTCACGAATATCCACGACGTCGGCTGCGTAGTCCGCCAGCAGAAAGAAGCAACTTTCGTTATCGGAAAAGAGATGGTGCACTCTGCCCGTCGTCACACCGAGCCGACGGCTCATCCGCCCCCTCGAAGAAAAGCATCGAACGTCGATCCAGGGTTTGTAGTGTGCGCCTTCCCCAAGGCCGAGTCCTTGTACCTTCCATCTCGCGACATCATCAGAAGTGATCGGCACGCGTCTCATCATTCCGACCAAAGCGATTACAGCATTGGCACTGTGCCCAAGTCTCGTGCAATCCAATTAGTCTATACCCGGATACGATCCATTCAAGGCTATAGAGGAAACAAACCGCACACAGATCGAACATCCAGACGCGTGTTGGCTTACTGAATCGCCCGGGCTTTTGTGGAGGCCGGTTAGTGTGAGTCAAGCCGGGATAGCTTATCTTGAGTGCCATGTTAGCGCGAATCATGCCTACTCTCTGGACTGGTACGTGCTAAACATGAAAGTGAGCAGGTCCGCGACAACGAGGACAAACAACTTGACTGAGAAGGAAACCCCTCTGTGATGCAACGCGCCGCCAAGCTCTGCAACATAGCCAAATAGCATAAATCCGATCGGCACTACCAGGAAGGCGAGTACTTTGGAGACGGCAAGAAAGAGGATGCATCGAAGTAGCAACGAAATGAACGCCAATACCAGGAACGACGTCGCAAACGGCCACATCCAGGCTACGTCTTTCGCGATGAAATAGTGCGGTATGGGGACGTAGTCAAGGATAGAAAATGAGTGTATGAAGCTAAGGCCGAATCCGAGAAGTGCTGCAATGGTCCACTTCTTTATCGCTAGGTCGAGCCTCGAGCCGAGCCATCGTCCCACCTTTTCTTCAAACGTGTACTTCTTCAACTCAACGCCTAGCGTGGGAAAGGCCAACGGTCCAGCAACGACTGCCATGGCCATAAGACACAGGGCATCCCAAAACGGGGACAGCCTAGTGTCTGGCGCGAAGTGCAGCAGGAACAGCGGCGCAACCGCAAGGGCCGTCTTGAGGTAGGTAGAGCCAGGTCGCGGGGCTTGAAAGATGACATCTCCCGCTGAGTTTGGACGAAAGCCCGCACCCATCACGCCAAAGTAGAGGAACGAAACCACCGACCACAGAGCAAGGTCGCCATAGTTGATTGGGGTAGGATTCATGAGCAATGGTGACGGCTGGGACCTGAATGACGCCTAACGTTTGAATTTAGCGGCGGCTGTCGCCGCCCGCTGGAAACGGCAGATTGCATCGATATGAGACGTTTTTGCGCTGATAACCATCGCTGTCACGTCGTGGCGAATTTGATTATCTCAATTGCTGCTTTCGCAGCGGCAGCGGCAAGACTCAACATGCTCAATAGATATGTAAACGGTGAAGTTTTAGGGTCAGACATTTTGTCCAAAAAGTGCACTAACACCCAGCGAGTAATTACATAAAATAGTGCGATAACTGCAAAAACAGAAAATACAAAAGCACCGAGAAATACTAAGGCTATGGGGGCAAATAGTCCGATCGCGAAGACCAAAAGTACGCCATAGAGAGTTTCACTGATTAGATGCGCGATATATAAGATGCTACCGTATAAGATCACCGATGGAACGACGAGTCTAACAGGGAGGAGCACAATTTCCTTCACGTCGTCTTTTGACATATAAGGCGTTCGCTCATCGAGCATTAAATAAAATCTGATTAATCGATCACGCAAGCCACTTGACGTTTTGGTCTTAAGATAATGCTTATCCCACAGTTGAGCCACGCTCACGAGAAGAGCAGCGATTGCTAAAAAAGTTCCCCAAAATTGCATTTTGATATTTAACTTTAATCCGGCAATAACGGCTCGACGAGTTTCCATTCCTTGTCGCTGATATCGGTCGGGTAGGCCCGCCGCGTCTTGCGCTCCACGACTTTGTGTCGCGCCGCTGCTCTGCTGTCCACATGGCTGCTCCTGCGAGAGAGAACCATTAGACATCATAGTTGCTTCCGAGTTTTCAAACTGTCTCTCAAAGATCGACTGATTAATTACCGACTTAAGGTTGAGCTAAATTAGGAGCATCATGTGGTGAGCTGAACAAGCACTCCTGAACTGCGCACGTTACTTAGGAGGCGCGACTGTACTCGTATTAAGTTGCCAATAACGGTAGAGTGATAGTGAACCGAACCTTATCAGGAGGCAGATTCTCGGCCGTCAACTGTCCGCGCATTTTAACGATATTGTGTCTGCTGATAGACAAACCCACCCCGACGACCCGACCTGGCTCACCATCTGTCGTTGAGAAGCCAAAGTCAAAAATACGAGTTAGATTTTCTTCAGGAATAGGCCGGCCTTGATTACTAACCTGCAGTATGACGCGATGGTTGTCTCGAAGAATGTTAATGCTGATTGGTGTTTCGGCGTCGCGGTGACGGTTAGCGTTTCTTATTAAATTCTCGAGAACATCTTCAAGTGCTTCCGGATCTACTCTACATATGGCAGCCGGAATTTGCGTATCAAAATCAAATACTTCGATCCCAATTAAAGGCGCGTTTTCAATAATTTCTTTCGTGAACGCAACAAGATCTAACGTCTTTAGTTGCGCTTCACGATTCGTAATTGAGTCTTCGACAGTATGGACTCTCTCTAAAGAGGGAAGTGCTCTTAGGATTCTATCAACGTAGCGCCGTCCCTCGTCTTCGGGCTTGATCAAAACACTCAAGGCCTGCAATGGCGATCGAATCTCATGTCCGATGACTTGGAAATTCTGCTCGCGCAGACTTAATACTTCAGCACGATAATCGTTCTCGGCTTGTTCACGTTCCACGCGACGATGCGACTCCCTCAGCAAAGCGTTGAATGATTTTGCTAGTCGTCCGATCTCATCAATCCGATCGGAAAACGGCAGAGAAAATCCACGTTCACCGTGCGCTGTCAAGTGCTGAGAAAGGGAAGTCCAGACAAATATCGGACGAATGATAAGACGATATGCGGCTCGGCAGCTCTGAGCGGTAAGCACGACTAGGAGTAGCGCGCTTAAAAAAATTGCCCATACTCTTTTTTCGATTACGACACCCGGATGACTCACCTCGAGACTAACGGAAGTATCGGGAAAAACGGCCTTCTTCAAGATCGGGTCTTTCCTGATGTTGATGTCGTACCCAGATAAATAGATAAATCTTTTCTCGTCTTCGGACTTGGTGCCATCGGCAAAGTAGGATGCTACTGGTTGTGGCAATTCGCCTTGCCGCACTCTGACATCAGCATGACTTTTAAGGAGGGGTTGCACAAGAGTGGACACCGAGAAGTCAACCGTCCCGGTATCAGAATAAGATATCATCTTCGCCGTTGACCCTTGGGACCAATCAGATCTTTTAACCGCCACTTTTACTTTCTTCGGATCAGGGGGCCATACTTCCTCTGCCGTTATCTTCCCCATGAACTCTCGAAAATCGATACGAAGATAGTACGTCCAACGATTATGCCCTACCGACTGCGGTGTGAATGTAGCCCAGCCTTCCACGCGTCGGTCTAGCTCTAGGACACCTTTCTGCGTTGATCGATAAGCAGTTGTTAAGAATTTGCGCTTTCCAAGGGCCTGCATAATTTGGGGCGCGATCTTCCAGGTAGCATTGGCAGCCTTAGTGCCGAGACTTAATTCAATATAATCAGCGGAGAAGCTTCGATCGCCGTACTTCAACGGAACCGCGAAGTCATCGGAAAACTCCGCTACGACGAAGACAAAGGATCCGAAGTTTTTACTTTCCGCGAAATATGCGCAGAGCTTATCTTCAGTCGAAGTTCGTGAAGTTGCTTCCACCAACGCCACGAAACAGTTGCGAGGCGGGTGCTTAGGCGCCGCATTAGGGCCAACTTGAGGCGCTGAGTAGTACTGCCTTGGAAGTACGACAGGGCTGAGCTCACGCTCGCGTGATGTTAATAAAGTAAGATTGTTTTGGAGCGTTGCACGTTCGTCTGAATCAAGTCTCGACACCGCATCCCGCAGGTCCCGATCAAAAAGCTCCTCCTTATTAGCACGAACTGCTGAAATCGAATCGATTAGAAAGGCGATGAGCAGCAAAAGAGCCGCACCGAATGTGAGCGCAAGAGTTGCACCGAGCGTGATACTGATGCGGTAGCGCTGGTACCGCCGTGTAATCCGCCTAAACCACTGGCTAGTTACCTTCACTCTACAGTCCACCGATATCCAGCTAGGGGAGTATTTTCAATACATGAAAACTTCGGATCAACGTCGGTAAAAGCTTCCTTAATCTTAGTAATATGAACTCGCAAGGTATTCTTGGTCCTTCCGCTGGGGAGATGTTCTGTCAAAATCGCATAAGGAACCACTTTGTTGACATTGCTCGCAAGCTCCTCGATCAGGCGTACTTGTGTTATCGAGAGACTGACCCGCTGTCCGTTCCAGCGGACAATGTCTCGACGACGGACGTCAATATCAAGACGTGGGTCACGAATCGCCTTTATTTGAGATACGGCCTGATCGCGAAACGCGAGGGCCCTCTTCACCTCCCGGATGAGATCGTCTGAGCTAATGGGCTTTTGCATGTAATCCCACGCCTCAACAACTTCAGCAAACTCGCGTAGATTTGGGAGATCAAGGCCAGAAACGATGAGGAAGGGGGTCTTCGACGCGTCTACGCCGCGAGCTAACTTGAAACCGCCAAGTCGCTCGGAGCCCGGGCCAAGATTGAGATCAGAAATGATCAGGTCGTACTCGGTCGATCTGATGGCCGATAGCCCATCAGAGTAGTTATCAAGAAGGTCGACTTGGCAGTCTGGCCATACATTAGTTAGGTGTGACGAAAAAGCCACCGCAGTTGGCCGATCATCTTCGATAATTGCAAATTTGTACATATATCCCCCTGACCTTTGAGTCTACAGAAACTTCACGGGACTGGGGTTAATGTTTGCTAATGGGACCCGGTCAGGCCAGGTCCCTAGCGCTGTTACGCGTAACGCACGAGCTTCCACACAACAGCCTTGCCGTTGTGTGGGGGCATGACGTTATGCACCGCGATTGGGGCAGTGGTGGAGGGGGCGTCTTGCGACTGCCAAACGCCACTCTCCGGGCAACGCTCGCCCGTGCGGGCAGTGGTTCCAATTGCTTTTTTCATACCAATACCTTTCAATAAATGTTCACATTTTCGAACTCACCTGCGTCGAGCTCAGAACGTATTTTCCCGGTTTAGCGATTTGCTCGATATGGCGTTGATGTTAGTTCTTGTTAGCAAAACGGGCATGAAGTTAACGGTTATAGGCACGCTATTAAGATCTCTAAACCGTTGGGCGTATTTGGCATGCGGCTCGGAACATTGAAGCTGTAGCACAGACAACGCGGCATGAGATCGCAAAGATCGAAGTTTTGCGCAGAGAACTCGCACCCGTGCAAGACCTTGAGAGGAAGGGCGCTAGTTTCGATCGTCTATAAGACGTCGTTCAAAATACCGCAGCGTTGTCCGTGCGGATGCGGCCAGCCAGTGGAGCTTCCGCAGATTCGTGAGGCTCGTCTCCGCTGGTCGCGCCGGGTCGCCAAAGAAGGCCCCCGTCCTTCCGTCTGGCGGCAGGAGGGGGTGTTGCGCGCACTACTTTATGAGAGGCGGCAAAGTCGTCTGGGTCTGACTTGGCTCTGCAGCATATAGACAAGCACTGCACGCCGCTCCTAACCTTCGCCGTGTTCTCAGAATAATACTAATGAGAACACGACGTAGTTATCAAACATAAACATTAATCAATCGAAATTTGACAAACTTAGTCCATCTTTGACAAACATAATTTGGCTTTGACAGACATAATTTGACCTTGTCAACAAGTTCATGATCGATCCGTCGTTACTCGACCGTCACCGACTTCGCCAAATTCCGCGGCTTGTCGACGTCAGTACCACGCGCCAGCGCCGTGTGATAAGCCAGCAACTGCAACGCCGCCACGTGCAGAATCGGCGACAGCAGCCCATAATGCTCCGGCAAACGAATCACATGCAGGCCCTCGCTCGACGTGATCTGCGTATCGACGTCGGCAAACACGTACAGTTCGCCGCCACGCGCGCGCACTTCCTGCATGTTCGACTTCAGCTTTTCCAGCAGGGCGTCGTTCGGGGCGATCGTGACGACCGGCATCTCTTCCGTCACCAGCGCCAGCGGGCCGTGCTTCAGCTCGCCGGCCGGGTAGGCTTCGGCGTGGATGTACGAGATTTCCTTGAGTTTCAAGGCGCCTTCCAGCGCGATCGGGTAGTGGATGCCGCGGCCCAGG
>Ga0105241_10000499_pt1 | contig 29672 bp, 29 predicted proteins | sample KBSC64metaG_FD_80422 | JGI IMG/M metagenome (GOLD analysis project Ga0105241, IMG submission 80422) | Corn rhizosphere microbial communities from Kellogg Biological Station, Michigan, USA - KBS C6-4 metaG | ecosystem: Host-associated > Plants > Roots > Rhizosphere > Soil | place: Michigan, USA... | reverse complement strand
GCACGAAAAGTTATCTGTCCACTTCTCCAAGCACAATATCAACACTTCCAAAAATCAAAACCACATCAGCCACGTTCGAGCCAAGGCACATATCTTCCAGAACCGTCAGATTGATGAAGCTCGGCGGCCGAACGCGATAACGATACGGGTTCGGACTTCCATCACTGATCAGATAAAAACCAAGTTCGCCCTTCGGCGCTTCAATGCGGCCGTATGACTCCCCGGCCTTGGGGCGGAAGTTGCGAATTTTCGCCTTCGGATCTATGACGGGGCCGCCCGGCACTTCTTTCAATGCCTGGTTCAGGATTGAAATCGACTCGCGCATCTCGAGCATTCGCACCATGTAACGGTCGTAAATATCACCATGATCGCCAAGCGGCACGCGGAACTTGAATCGATCGTAGATCCCGTAGTGATCGACCTTGCGGATGTCATAATTCACTCCCGACCCGCGGAGCATCGGCCCGCTGATGCCGGCGTTGACGGCCAGATCGGGCTTAAGCACGCCAATGCCCTGACAGCGCGCCATCAGGATCTCGTTGGTCATCAGGAAGCGCTCGAATTCATCTACAAACGCGGGTAGACCGGCAACAACCTTGCGCGCCGCCTCTAGCCATGCAGGCGAGGCATCGACGCGGCAGCCGCCGAACCGCATATAGTTGCACATCATGCGCGATCCAGTAAGGCTTTCGAAGAGATCAAGAATCTTCTCGCGTTCGCGGAATGCATACATCAGCGGAGTTCCGCTTGCGCCCATTTCCTGCAGGAGGAAGCCGATAGTCGATGCGTGATTTTGAATTCGCGTGAGCTCAGCGAGAATTACCCGCAAATATTCCGCTCGTTCCGGGACTTCCTGGCCGACCAGCTTCTCTACAGCGAGCGCATAGGCCCAGTTGTTGGTGAGCGAGCAGAAGTAGTCAAGTCTATCGGTATACGGCATAGAAGCCAGATAACTCTGGCTCTGCCCGAGTTGCTCATGGTTGCGATGCAGATAGCCGAACACTGGCTTGAGCCTGATGACTCGCTCGCCATCGAGCACCACATCCATCCGGAAGACGCCGTGAGTCGACGGGTGGTGCGGCCCCATCGCCACTTCAAGGAGTTCCCCTTCACCATCGGACTCAATCACCGGCGGGCGGTTCCAACCCGCAAGTTTCTCCGTCTTCATACCCGAAGAACTCACTGGCTTACCTCCCCGGCCGCGACCTTTGCCCTGTGCTCCTGCGCGCGCTTTAGAACATCGTCATGTGGTGTGGGCTCGTACTCGAAGTCATCGGGCTCCACGTAGTCGCGACGCATGGGGTGGTCCTTGAATTCGTCCCACATCAAGATTCGGCGCAGGTCGGGATGCCCTTTGAATACGATGCCGAAGAGGTCGAAAATTTCGCGCTCCTGAAATTCGGCTGATCGCCACACCGGCGTGAGCGACGGAAGTTCGACCCGATCCGTACGGTTCACCGTGCGCATGCGAATGATTACCGGCCCATGCTTCTTCGCAACCGAGAAGAGATGATAGATGGCCTCGAGATATCCGGGCTCAACACGCTTCCGCGCCTCCTCAACCGTCTCTTCGACGCTCTGTTCAATTCCATCCACTGTTTTGGAAACCGGACGTGTAACTTTAACTTTCTCGGTTGTCTCTCTATCGAGGTAGTCGACTCCGGTAGCGTTCGAAAGGAAGTCAAGGGCAAGATCTTCGTCGTCGCGCAGGAATTCGGCCACACTGACTGCGTGCTGGGCGTCGATAAGCAGCGAGTGCTGTGCGCTTGGCGCCGGATTCGAAATAGCCGTCACCGTCGCCCCGGGCACCGCTCTCTCGATCGCTGCCTTGATTTCCTCTACGGACTTCACCCTAAACGCTCCTGGATCCTATCCTTTTTTCGCGCTACTGAATGATCTTTGGCACCGTCCAAGTGCCGGGATTGCTTGGCGGCTCCAGATCGTGCTCGCCGAACTCAGGTACTGGGAATTCTCCGGGCGCCTGCTCATCCAAATGCCTCGGACGTTCCTCTCCCGTGAGAGGCTGCGCGTCTATTTTTTTCTGCAAGGTCATAAAGGCTTGGATCAGCGCCTCAGGCCGGGGCGGACACCCCGGAATATGCACATCGACCGGAATATATCGATCGATTCCCTTCAATACGTTGTACCCCTGCTTGAAGGGACCGCCGGAAATTGCACACGCTCCCATTGCGATCACGTACCGGGGCTCCGCCATCTGGTTGTACAGCCGAACAACCTGCGGCGCCATCTTCTTCGTTACAGTTCCCGAGATGATCATCAGGTCTGCCTGACGCGGAGAGGGACGGAACACCTCAGACCCGAATCGAGCAAGATCGTATCGCGCCATGGTCGTCGCGATCATTTCGATAGCGCAGCAAGCCAGGCCAAACTGCATCGGCCAGATCGAACTCCGGCGTCCCCAGTTGTAGAGATCCTGGATGGTCGTCACAAAGACGCCTTGCTTCCCGAGTTCAATGTTCAGATTCTGATCAACTGCCATTTTGTCGCTTCGCTCCAACGAGCCGCTAGCTGTTAGCTTTTAGCCTCATTACGCATTCCTGCCTCAGATGCGTTACGTTCGAAGCTAAGAACTAAAAGCGGGGTCGTAAGCCGTCGGCTCACGCCCATGTCAACACACCTTTTGCCCAGGCCCAGGCAAGACCTTCAATCAGCAGCAGCACGAAAACGAGCATCGAAACGCATGCCGCTGCGCCCAACCCTGTGAATGCCACCGCAAACGGCAGCAGGAAAACCGCTTCTACATCGAAGATTAGAAAAATGATTGCGTATAGGTAATAAGCGGAACGGAACTGCACCCACGCATCGCCCCGCGATTCAAGCCCGCACTCATAAATATCATTCTTGATGGAGTTCGGCTTCGCGGGGGAAAACATCTTCCGCCAGACCCAAGCTAACCCCAGGGGGGCGAGCCCGAAGGCGAGCGCGACGACGAATAGAACTGCCAATGAAAAGTATGGACTTGAGGCCATCTGCGAGAGAGAGGTCTTTCCTAATAAAGTTAACAGTTTGGCCCCTGATTTGGCTAAACCCCCAAGCGCGACTGACCGCCATCCAGATCCGTTTTCACCCCGTTCATCCCACTCTATGAACCACTCGCTGCGAGGCGGCTTCTGGAGCCGGGCAACTAAAAGCCGGCGATGGGATCGCCGGCTTCGGGTTCCTTCCGTCGCTTTGCTTTGCTACTGATTTCTCCGCCAGGGGAGTCCGCCTGTGCACGCGTGAGGTGCGCGAGACTCCAGCACGTTGACCAGACCTCGCGCCCGATCCCGTGTGGTCTCAAAGGTGACCGTCTGAGCGGCGCCGGATTCATCTTTCCACCCGATGCTGATGAGGTGGCGCTTGGAACGAGCTTTCAAGAGGCTGACTCCGATGGTGGCCAAAACACCCAGACGAAAGCGGTTTTCCTCTTTGTACTCGTACGTGGTGATTGCGCTGTATGGGATGGCGATCTGGGTCTGATTCGCCCTCCATTGCAGGGCGGCAGCAGAGGTTGTGTCCAAAGTGCCGCTTGCATTCTCTGAGATGGATTTCATTGTGCCGTTGAGGTACGTGACTTCCAGGCCATCGGCAAAAACCGGGATCGCTGCGACCAGCATGAGGGGAACCAGGACGAATACAGCAATTCGATATCGCATGCTCACTCTCCTTTTTCATGAGATTAGGGATATGGCGTGAGCTGCGGGCGGGCGGATGTGCACTTTGCAGATGTGTCCTGTTTTGATCGCCTCAACGTCTCCACCTTTCGATGGTGGACAGTCGATGTGCTCCATTTGATACCGTTCTAGTATTCTCCGGAATCGCCTTCCCCTCCAGGAGCGTTCAGGGCCGTCAGCGTCGTAAGTCAAAGTAGTTTCAGGGAGTTCTTTCCGGAATGTCCAAGTTCTCGCCGAGCCGTCTGGCTGCCATGGGCTGTTTGGTGGTCCTGCCCCTGACGGCCAGTTTCGTCGTGCGCGCATCTTCCGATCCACCTCCCTCCGGGTCTCCGGCGACAGCGCCCGACGCGCCTCCCGCCGCGTACACGGCCAGCATCCGTGTGTCAGGCCCGACGACGCAGTTTCATGATTCTGTGACGAGCCGCTACAACTACGCCTTCGGAAAAGAGCACCCTTTCCTGCCCTCGAACGCGATGACCGCCAACGGGCAATTCGTGAGCCCCCGCAGCGTTCCCACCGCCGAGTACTGCGGACACTGCCACCAGGAGGCGTACCACCAGTGGCGTCAGTCGGTGCATTCCAACAGCTTTCGTCAGCCCTGGTACCTCAAGAACGTCAACATGCTGATCGCCGAAAAAGGTGTTCAGTTCTCACGCCATTGTGAAGGCTGCCACAACCCCATCGCTCTCTTCTCCGGGGATCTTTCTCAGGGCATGCCAAAGAAGCGTCCCTTCGAGGACGAGGGCATTTCATGCGCCGTTTGTCATTCCATTCAGTCCACTGACACTACAGGAACGGGCAGCTACGTTATGGGTACGCCAACCGTCCTGGTCGACGACAAGGGTGCACCGATAACGAGACCAGTATCCGACGCGGAGATTCTCGGCCACCTCGATCGCCACAAACAGGCTGTGATGCGACCGCTTCTCAAAACCCCTGAATTCTGCGCCGCCTGCCACAAGGCCACCATCCCACGCGCACTCGACGATTACAAGTTCCTTCGGGCATTTACCGTATACGACGAGTGGCAGGGCGCAAGCTTTACCAAGCAGTCGCCACTCCCCTTCTACCGCAAGGACTCTGTTTCAACCTGCCAGACCTGTCACATGCCGCGAGAGAAGATGGCCGGCGGCGCGCAGGACGCGGGAGCCAAAGACGGCACCCTGGTCTCTCACCGCTGGCTGGGCGGAAACAGTCTCAACGCCGCCTTCTACAAATTCGACGAACAGGCTCAGAAGCTTAGAGATTTTCTGAAGGGAGGCATCGATGGCAAGGGTGTGTTGAACATCGATATCTTCGCACTTGAGAAGGAGACACCTCGGGCTGCAGACGACGAAGTAGCTGAGACGGCGCTGGTCGCTCCTCTGGGAGCGAAGGAGTTCTCGCTATCCGCAGGTGACACTCTGATTGCGGACGTGGTGATCCAGAACAAAGGGATCGCGCACTCCTACATCCCTGAGCAGCGAGATTTTTACGAGTCATGGGTCGACTTCGTAGTCAAGGATTCGCAGGGCAAGGTCCTCCATGAATCCGGATTCATCCAGCCCGACGGAAACCTGGACCCATCCGCCCATTCCTTCACAAATCGCCTGGTCAATACCAAAGGCGAACTAAACGGCCTGCACGAGATCTGGCACAACCGCGTGCTTGCTTACAACAACACCGTTCAATCGGGAAGGTCGCAGCTCGTCCGCTATCGCTTCCGTTTGCCGAAGACAATCTCCGCGGCGGTGACCATCACCGCAAGCGTCAAGTATCGCCGATTCGATCAGCACTTCATCGACTACGCCATGGATCAGCCGGCCGGCAAGCACTATCCCGAGCCAGTGCTCGAACTTGCAAGTATCACGCGGACGTTGAACATCGGAGACAATCGCCCGGTGGAACCGCAACCCGGCCAGAATCCCGATTGGATGCGCTGGAACAACTATGGCATCGCGCTGCTGGACGCCCTGCAATACGAGAAGGCGGTCGAGGCATTCAAGCAGGTCGCTGCATTGCGGCCCGACTACGCGGACGCCTATACGAACATGGCTGTCGTCGAAACCGTCTGGGAGCGCTACAACGATGCCAAGCCGCACCTCGCGAAAGCTCTGGAACTGATGCCCGGCGATCCTCGCGCACTCTACTACCGTGCTCTCGTCGAGCGCAACGCGGGCCAGATCCAAGAAGCGATCGGGGATCTGAAAGCCATGCTCGAGAAGTATCCGCTGGCCAAAGACGGTTTACGCGAACTCGGCTTCAGCTACTACCAGGCACACGATTACGCGAATGCCCGCCAACAATACGAGAAGCTCCAGGCTATCGATCCCGACGATCTCGCCGCTCACTATCAGCTCGCCATCCTCTACCGCCGATTAGGCGAGAAAGAAAAAGCCGCTGTCGAATCCGCGAAGTTTGCAGATCAGAAGGACGATCCAACAGCCAGCACCTACGCCCTTATGTTCCTGCGCAAGCATCCTGAAGTTGCAAGCGAGAGCGTAACCTGGCACACGCACGATCTCACAGGAGATCCGGTCAAAGCTCCAGCAAAGATCGATTACAAGTACATCCCGGGCGCGGGCATGTAGCTGGAGTCCTCCAGTTAACTCAGAATGAGCGTCGCGGAGAAGATGGAGCCTTCATGACGCTGGTGGCAGCTACATCAGCCGCACGAACAGAGCAGTGAGGCCGCTATCGTCCTTTGACGCCACAATGCGCACTTTATCGCCCTTCTGCGCCTGGAACTTGTTTCCATCAACCGCGCCAAAATACCCCTCGCCGATGGTGTCTTGGGTGATCCTGTACGACTGGGTCGTTCCCGAACCGTCTTCCACCTGGATAGAGTGCTTGCTGTCGAACTTCACGACGGTTCCGGTAGCGGAAGTGAATGGCCCCGAACCAAGATTCTTTAGCGCGACGGCGGTGCGGTTCTGATCGCCTCCGTAGTACAGCACGATTACGTATGCCCCTTGCTTCTTGAACACGTCCGCGGCGGTGGTATCGAGAGCAACTTTCTTGTCGATCGCTAAATGCGCCTTCGAATCCGTTCCGTCACTGAATTCGCCCTGCGTTCCGTTGTCTTGAAAAACAGAGATGGTTTTGCTCGCGCTATTGATCGAGCTCACAGTTCCGGTCAGAGCATGCACCACCTGTTGCCCCCTGGCCGGAGCTGCAACCAAACCGAGGCAACCTGAAACAGCCATGCTGCAGACGAGCGCCTTCCACATGAAGTAACCTCCACCGATGTTCAATTGCTGAATTGAATGGCGAATGCACTGAGCCCCTGCATGCGTTGGCGCCAGTATAGTGCGCAGACCACTCACCCGCAATGGTTTTGCTAGAGCCCCAGTGAAGAGCGGCGGCACTTTGGTACACGCCGGCGTATCGCTGTTAGCGCGTTGACCGAACCTGTCCCCGCCCTCACAGCCCTTGCCACAGCGCCGGTGGTACATTGTTTCTTCTCACAGGGAAACCATGCCGCCGCTTGCAGTTGTATTTCGCCGGTTGTTTCTGATTACCCTGCTGGTGCTGCCGCAGATCTATTGGCTGGGTAAGGCTTGGCGCTTCGGTGGCCGGCGCGCGTGGGTGCTCCGATGGCTCACTCGTTTTTTCGTAATCGCAGCCACTTCGGCCATCGCAGCCGTGCTCTACGATCGCATCTTCGCAAAGGTGTTGACCGACGCAATCAGTCATCAACTCGCTCCGCTGGTTCAGCTCTGGATCTTCTCCTCCACATTCGCCTTCTTCCTGACTAAAGCACTCCATGCCCTCGTGTGGTGCTGGTCCCGGCTGACGAGTCTGGTCAGCAAGGCATCACAACTGCCGGTGCACGACACATCGCGGCGAAAGTTGCTTCGACAAACCGCCTCTATCTTCGGAGGAGCGCCATTTGCCTTCTCAATCTATGGCTATGCCCACGAGCGACTCCGGTTCGTAGTCGAGCCCGTCGATGTTTCGATCGCAGGGCTTCCCGCGGCCCTCGACGGACTCCGCATCGTTCAACTCAGCGATATCCATGCAGGGGACTTCATGCCCGTCCAGGAAATCCGGCGCGCCGTTTCGATGGCCAACGAACTTCAATCTCACCTCTCCGTGATTACCGGCGACTTCGTGACCAGTTGGGGCGATCCTCTCTCCGAGTGCATTCACGAACTAAGCCTGCTGAGAGCCCCTCTCGGCATCTTCGGCTGCAATGGGAATCACGAAATCTATGCAGGAGCTGAGGACGAAGCAGAAGCACTCTTCAAGGCCAACGGTATGCGCCTGCTCCGCCATATGGCGACTCAAATCGCCTGGAATGGATCATCGCTGAATTTGATTGGCATCGACTACCAGCACAAAATCCCCATCACCGGACGAACCATGCCGACCCTGGACGGCGCTGATTGTCTTGTGCGGGCAGACATGCCCAACATCCTCCTCTCGCACAACCCGAACACCTTCCCGAGTGCGGCCGCTGCAGGTGTGGAACTCTCGTTGGCTGGCCATACGCATGGCGGACAGGTCAATGTCGAAATCCTGCACAGATCGTTGAATCCTGCTCGCTTCGTCACCCAGTTCATTGCAGGACCTTACCGCATGCCTCTGAGGAATAACCGGGGACAAGCGTGCCTCTATGTGAATCGAGGACTCGGCACCCTTGGTTTTCCGGCTCGAATCGCGTCCAGACCGGAGATCACCCTTCTGACGCTCCGCAGCGGCTCATCCAATTAATCTGAAAATGTGAATGGGATGTTCCCCTATGCGGCCAAGTTGAGGATGGAGCTGGCGGACCGGGCTCGCCTGTACGCACGCAACCATGCTCATGTCGAGAGCTACGGCAGCGATCCCGTCATTGTGTTTGCGCCCGAAGATTGCTGTCATGGCAATTTTCATGCGCAAGCGTACGAGGCCATCCTTGCAAATCCGGCGTGGTCGCGTCGATTCGACAAAATTCATTCTCATGGCCGTGCACTGCCGAAGCCGCATATCGATCCGTCACGCAAGTGGCGCGAACTGGATTCATGCATGAGCTCCGACGCTCTATTGATGAGCGTCTTCTGCACTCCTGGGGTAGCCCAGGAATCCCACCTGCGTTTGATGATGGGCATCTCTGCCGATGCTGATCCTGAATTCGGCTGGAAAGCCCGCGTTCCCCTCCGCAGTGGTCGCGTCGATCGCACCGAGGTCGACATGCGATGGGGCGATCTGCTCGTAGAAGCAAAATTGACGGAATCCGACTTTCAATGCCGTGAAGCCAGAATCGTCGAGGTGTATCGTGACCTGGATGACGTCTTCGATCGTGAATTGCTTCCCAAAGTTCAATTGCGCACACGGCGTCGCCGCGCTGCCGTCGAACTTGCAGAGGAATTCACGCAGGAATGGGAGCAACCTGTCGAAGGCGCCGATGAGGTCGCGCGAACCTTCCACGCACAACTCGAGTCGCAAGCCGATGCGGAACAACCATGGGAACCCGGTTACGCTGGCTACCAACTGATTCGCAATGTCCTGGCAGCACATGCAACTGGAGCGAGCTTCTGTGTCATCCACGACGAGCGACGACCCGATCTGCGTGAGGCTTGGTTTTCGGTCATGTCAGCTGTCCGGACGGCAGCGTTACGGACGCGATGCAAAGTGCTTACCTGGCAGGAACTGACCCCTGTCCTGCCAGACGGTTTGCAGGAGTTCCTCGACCGGAAGTATGGAATTGTTGCACCCGGCTCACCGGCGATTGACATCTCAACCCTTCGCGGAACTCCTGCCGAGGAGTAAGCCCGTTCTCAGATGCCGCTCTGAGCCATTATCCTTTCTAGCGACCACCAAACTGGCTCCCATGAGGTGCTGAGTGATTCGGGCGAGATTCTCTTTCTCTGTTGTTCTTGCAATTCTCGTTTTAGCCGCAACGTCACAACTGTCAATCGATGCAAACGCACAACAGCGAACTGGCTCAGTTCGCTTGGAACGCGTCACCGCTGCACATCAGCTTCCGAATGGCATTGAGGTTCGTTCGGGAACGGCGATCATGCAGATTACTGCTCTTCGCGATGACGTGGTACGCCTCCGCGTAGGACCAAATGGACAGCTGCCCGAGGACGCGTCGTGGGCTGTCCTTCCCTCTTCTCGCACCGTCAGCGTGAATGTAACTCCGGAGTCAAATGGCTCAACGGTAGGTTTCAAGACGGCAAAGCTTCACGTCGCAGTGCACAGGGACCCCTTCGGCTTTTCGGTCACCGACGATGCGGGCCACGTCATCGCGCAGGATCTGCCCGGCCGCCCCATCGAATACCATGGCGCATCGTTTCGCGTGTACTTGAAGTCCCCCGACGACGAGCACTACTTCGGCCTCGGCGATAAACCCGGCCCGCTCGATCGTCGCAACGAGGCGTTCACTGATTGGAACACCGACGCATTCGGATGGCAGCAATCAACTGATCCCATCTACAAGTCCATCCCGTGGTTCATTACCTTCCGCAAGGGAGTTTGCGCCGGAATTTTCCTCGACAACACCTGGCGCTCCAGTTTCGATTTCAACAAGGAATATCGCGACGCCTATTCGTTCGGATCGGAAGGCGGGCCTCTCGATGTGTACATCGTGTACGGCCCTGAACCGAAACAAGTGCTCCAGACTTGGGCATGGCTCGTCGGCACCACACCGCTGCCACCCATCTGGGCATTGGGTTATCAGCAATCCCGGTACAGCTACTATCCGGAAGCTGAAGTCAAACGAATCGCAGGTCGGCTGCGCAGCGAACGCATTCCCGCAGACGTGATCTGGCTCGATATCGACTATCAGTACAAGAATTGGCCCTTCACCGTGGATCCCGAGCGCTTCCCCACATTTGAGCAAATGATCAAGGATCTACGCGCAGAACACATCCGTACCGTCGTCATTACCGATCTGCATATTGCCGACCAGCCGTTGGCCCACTACAAGCCATTTGATGAAGGCATCGCGGGCGATCACTTCGTAAAAAACCCCGATGGCTCCATCTATGAAGGCGTAGTTTGGCCGGGAAAAGCCGTGTTTCCCGACTTCACGCGAAAAGCCTCCCGGGATTGGTGGGGCTCGCTGTACTCCGATTTCGTAAATAAGGGCGTAGCCGGATTCTGGAACGACATGAATGAGCCCGCCATCTTCCTCGTTCCTTCCAAGACTATGCCCGATAATGTCCAGCACCGCATCGAAGAACCCGGCTTCACTACCCGGACAACAAATCACCTCGAAATCCACAACGTGTTCGGCATGCAGAACTCGCGCGGCACATTCGAAGGTCTGTTGAAACTTCAGCCGAACGTCCGGCCCTTCGTGATGACCCGTGCCAGCTACGCCGGCGGACATCGATATGCGGCCACCTGGACCGGCGACAACTCGAGCAATTGGGACCATCTCCGGCAGACGACCCCCCAGATCGTGAATCTCGGCTTGAGCGGTTTTGCCATGTCGGGCGCAGACGTCGGCGGATTCGCAGGATCGCCGCAAGCCGAGCTGCTCACGCGCTGGCTCGAGGTCGCGGCCTTCCATCCCATTGATCGCGATCACACTGCGATTGGAACCAACCCGCAGGAACCGTGGGAGAACGGAACCGCAGAGGATGTAAGTCTGCGCCGCCGTTACATCGAAGAACGCTATCGCCTGATGCCCTATCTCTATACGACAACCGAGGAGATGAGCAGAACCGGACTTCCGATCATGCGGCCTCTCTTTATGGAATTCCCTCACGGCGCAGCGGACGGCGGCCCACTCGACCTGAGTACAGGGAATGCCTTTATGGTCGGTCCGGACATTCTGGTTGCGCAGAGCCCGTTTCCCGATGAGATAGACGACTATGCCGTCGCTCTGCCGCCGACTAGCTGGTACGACTATTGGACAGGCTCCCGCATCGATCCAACTTCCGGGCGCAAAGGAATCGACAATGCCGCGATATCCCAGCCGGAGGTGCACATCCATCGCACCCTCGAGACTCTCCCGGTTTTTGTTCGAGCCGGATCGATTATCCCCGAACAGCCGCTCGTGCAAAGCACGGAGGAAAAACCTCAGGGACCGCTCACCCTGCGCGTCTACCCGCCCACAAGCTTCGGAGCAGATTGCAGTGGGACTCTGTATCTCGATGACGGTGTCAGCTATGACTTCAAGAAAGGTGACTACCTGCGGCAGCAGTTTTCCTGTCGCCTGAGTTCTCAGGGATTGATCGTCACGATCGCGCCACGCGAGGGCACTTTCGAGCCCTGGTGGAAGTTGCTCTCAATCGAAATTTACGGAGCGCCCAAGCCATACACAACTGCGAACACCACCCTTCTCGATCACCCGGGGACCACACCCGTCACCACGAACTTCGATGCTGAACATCATCGCGTTACGGCCCTGGTGAGCGACGACCCAAGAGGGTTACAGCTCCAGCTGACATACTGAACACGTGTTCACTATCAGCAGACCAACCGCTGCCGATGTAGATCGTGCGGTCTCAAGGTGCGCTGGACCGATGTTGCGGGCCGCCCTTTTGGCACCCCGCCGGGGTCTGAGGGTGCCGACATTGCCAGCGGGTTTCAAGCACGATTTCTCGCACTCGCAAATCGGAAACGGGCAGAAGATCTTTGAAGGTGCCATCGCAGCTTTCGAAAACTGGAAACAGTTCGACCTGGGCTGGGTAAGGGTCGCAAATCTAGGCGCCCGCGTCGAACTCGGCCAGTTGATAGTCGTTGAAATCCATGCGCTCAGCCTATGGTCGCTGAACATCAGCCAGGTTGTTGACGTAACCCGCGACGCTCACACCCTTGGATTCATCTACAGGACCACCCCGCACCACGCCGAGCGAGGTGAGGAACGGTTTCTTCTGACTTTCGATCCCCGCACGGAGGATGTGCAATATGAGTTGGAAGCTGTCTCAAGGCCGCGGCATTGGATGGCGAAGCTCGGCTATCCGGCTACGCGAGCTTTTCAGCACCGCTTCGCTCGCGATTCTCACCAGCGTGTTCGGGAATCCGCATCCCAGAGCAATGGGTGATAACACGCGGGGTCCTTCTTCCCGCAGAATGACAACTTGGCGTTAACAAACTGATAACCTGAATGGTATGAAATTCGGCGTTCTTGTCTTCCCAGGCTCAAATTGCGATCACGACACCTACAACGTGATCGCAGAAATAGCCCATCAGCCTGTCACGTTTCTCTGGCACGACTCTGACGATTTGCAGGGCGTCGATGCGGTCCTCGTTCCCGGTGGATTCGCCTACGGAGACTACTTGCGCACGGGCGCCATCGCGCGCTTCTCGCCGGTGATGGGCGCTGTCCAGAAGTTCGCGGCTGGTGGTGGCCTGGTCCTGGGTATTTGCAATGGCTTTCAGATCCTCGCTGAGTCAGGCTTGCTGCCGGGCGCTCTGATGCGCAATGCCGCCCTCAAGTACATCTGCAAACAGGTCCACCTGAGGACCGAGACGACGGACAGTCCATTCACCAACAGGCTCACAAAAGGCCAGGTGTTGCAAATTCCCATTGGTCACATGGAAGGCAATTATTTCTGTACTCCCGAAGAACTGAAACGGCTCGAGTCGGAAGACAGAATTGCATTCCGCTACTCCACCCCAAAAGGCGAGATTACACCCGAAGCGAATCCCAACGGTTCCCTTGCGAATATCGCGGGAATCTTGAACGAAAAACGTAACGTGCTCGGGATGATGCCGCATCCGGATCGTTCAAGCGAAAACCTGCTCGGGTCGAGCGATGGCTGGAAAATCTTCGCTTCCATGATCGAGGCGCTTGCAACGAAATAGGTCCATGGAAGAAAAGGCCCTGTAATCATGATCGACATCCACACGCACCTGATCTACGGAGTTGACGACGGGGCTTCTGATCTGAAGACGGCACTGGAACTGGCTCAGATGGCGATTGACGAGGGTGTAACCCACCTGGTCTGCAGCCCCCACGCCAGTGAGACTTTCCCATATCAGCCCGAACTGAACAAGGCACGTCTGGAAGAGCTGCGCGAGGAGCTTGACGGACAGCTCGGTCTCAGCCTTGGTTGCGACTTTCACATGAACGCCGCCAATATCGAGGATGCTCTCGCCAATCCTTTGCGCTACTCCATCGATGGCAAGGGTTATCTGCTGATCGAGTTCCCGGACCTGCTGATTCCAACTCAGTTCGTCGAATCGATGCACCGCCTGCAGAATGTCGGATACACCCTCATCATCACGCATCCCGAGCGGAATCCTTTCCTTCAGCAGCATCCGGAACGACTTGCGGAGTTCATGCGAGAAGGCTGTCTCATTCAGGTAACTTCCGCATCCGTCTACGGCAGATTCGGCAAGGCAGCCAAGGCATTCGCAGACGCGCTCCTTGAGCGGAATTGGATTCATTTCATGGCCAGCGACGCCCATCATCCTGAGTGGCGCCCTTTGCACCTCAAGAAGGGCTACAACTATGTGGCTTCGAAAATGGGCGAAGAGACTGCCCGCCGGTTGTATGTGAGTAATCCCAGAGCAGCAGTCGACGGCGCAAAGTGGCCCGAACAGCCCGAGCCCACTGGTCTCTGGCAGGAAGTGCCGCTGGAGTTTGAGGCTCCATCGGGCAGCCGTAAAGGTTCGAGCGGCCGCGGCCTATGGGGTCGGTTGTTCGGCCGGTAGTCGCCGGCCATCGACGCGCCTAGAGCCCGAGCCCACCATCTACGGCAAGAATCTGACCGGTAATGAACTTCGGTGCACTCGCGAAGAACACCACCGCCTGTGCAACATCCTGAGCCGTTCCATTCCGCTTCATGGGTGTCTTCGCTGCAAAGTGTTGAGCCGCAGACTGGGTTTCCACGTCACCCAGATCGATCCACCCCGGAGCTACGCAATTCACGGCCACCTCCGGCGCGAATGCCTTGGCCATCGCTTGTGTGAGCATGTGCAGCGCAGCTTTTGAGGAGCAGTAATGCGCATGATCGGCCCATGCATGGAGTCCGCCAAGTGATCCGATATTCACGATACGTCCCTCGGACTTTCGCAGATGAGCGAGGGTCTGCCGTGCGACCAGGAAGGGACCGCGCGCATTCGTCGCGAAAACAGTGTCCCATTGCTCGACGGTCAATTGATCGAGGGGAACCGATTGGAAAACCGCTGCATTGTTTACCAGCAGGTCAATGTGCCCGTGGAAGTTTACAGCCGCCACCACTGCGTCTCGAACCGACTCTTCAGACCGCACATCACACTCTACGGCGATCGCCAGTCGGCCCAGGTCCTTGATGGCTTTGATCGTCTCCTCAGCATCCTGCCGGGAGGTACGGTACGTGATGGTGACTTCAGCGCCCGCGGCCGCTAGCTCAAGAGCGATTTCCCGCCCGATCCGGCGTGCACCACCGGTGACCAGCGCCGCCTTACCTTGAAGTGGTTCGCTGGTCATCCGCCGAGTCCCTCAGGTAAAAACTTTCTGCCGAGGTTTGATGCAGACTAATTCGATTGCGGCTTGGACTCCGGAGCGGGTGGAACGCCTGGTTTGTCCTTGGGCTCGTCCTGCTGCTTGTCGGAGTCCTTGTCCTCATCTGGCTCTGCCTGGGCGTTTCCGTCCTTGCCGTCGTGGTCTTTGTAGATCGAATACTGTTCCGTAGGCCGCCTCATCTTCACATCAAAGGCCATCTCCGGCTTGTCAATCTTGTAATCCTGCCCGTATGTCTGGAAACCTTTGGCGATGATCTGGAGACGCATCACCGAGCCGATAGGCAAGACGTCGATGACAGACTTGCCGTCCTCGTTTGTCTTCAACTCCATATTGCCTTTGTCACCATCCATGTCAACGTGGAAGATGACGGCGGCGTTCTCAATCGGCTTGGAATCCGAGGCCCGGACCACCGTAACTTCGACCTTGGCAGTAGGCGGCGGCGGTTTGTACTTGCGGCCTCGACGGGTTTTTTCTTGTGCAGATAGGCTGACTGCGGCCATGACAAGCATGGCAACCGCAATCGTCACATGGCGGATAAACCGGCGGGACAACATGCCTGCATTGTATCTGTTGGAAAGGTAGGCAGGCGAGGGGGCAAGTGCGGTTCGAACCGCGTCCCAGACGGCCGTACGACCCACCGCCGAACCGTTGCCCTCTATGCAGCGCAAGTCCAGTATATTGAGCAACAAGGGATGTGATGGAACAGAAACGGCGCCGTTCGGCGATGAAGCCAGCCAGCGAGGCAGCTAAGCGCTGGGCGGATGCGCTCCGCGTCGAGTTGGAGTTGTGGCCCGGTGTCGTCGCGAAGCGAGCCTTTGGCATGTTGATGGTCTATCGGGAAGCCACTGTCTTTGCGGCCCTGCCCGTCACGCGTGCGCTCTTCGAAGAGGACGCCATCTTGATTAAGTTTGTCCGCGAGAACCCCGCCCTGCTCAAAAAGATCGCCGCTGAGAAGCGCTTCGCTGCCGGGACAATGCAGGAACGAGGGAGAAAGAAGCAGGGCGAGGGCCGAAAATGGCGAATCTACCTTCTTCGGGAAGAGCGAGACGCACGCGAGGCTGTTGAGTGGCTGGCGCGTGCCTATCAGCTAGCTGAGCCCTAGCTCGAAATCTCGGTCCTCCACAACCTTGTCTCCGCGCATCATTGAGGTCACCACATCCGCTGCGCTGTAGCTCCCCTGTCCCGACACCAGAAATGACGCTACGCGATTCACATCATCCCCCACCGTTACTAGTGGAGGCTCAGCGACACCATCCGTACGCGTCTGCGGATATCCAATATTTGACAATAGGGCGTTGCAAAGACACTTCCGCCCGACGGTCTCTTCGATCTTCCCGCCCTTTGCGAGATACGATGTCTCGGGCTCAGCAGCACACCGATAGGCGATTTTTCCATCTTCGGTCGAGTATGCCTCGCGAAGATATCCCAGATCGCACACTCGCGTCCGGGCTGCTGCAACACCTTCATCCGAATACGTCCCGGCCAGTTGCGCAACCTTGAATGGAAACCCAGTTGGGGATGCAACGGGGTCCGTAAACACCTTCGCCGTTCCCTCCGCTGCCTGAGCAACGAGCATTTTCTTCAAATCATGCCGAAGCCCTGACTCCTCGCTGAACGCGAACGCCGTCCCCACCTGAACTCCTGCAGCCCCCTGATCAAGCGCTTCCCGCAGTTTCTCGGCCGTCCCATAACCCCCAGCCATCCAGAACGGCACACCGAGCTTCCGCAATTCGGCCAAATCTACACGATCGCGCTCACCGTACACCGGCTGTCCGGTTGCATCCAGAGCACCCTTGCCTCTTGGAGGAGCATTATGCCCTCCTGCCGTAGGGCTCTCAATGATCAACCCATCAACCGTTCCAGACGCCCGGCGCAGCATTGTCGTGGCCAGGGTGTTCGAGGAAACAATCGCCAGAAACTTCGGCCTTTCCAGAAAAGGAAGCGGCCCCTCAGCATATTCCCGCGGATCGAATCGCATCATGGTGTCCGCGTCCGACGGCGCTCCCGCCACGGCCAGCTTGTACTCGGCTGGTCTCCCTGCGGCAAAATTATCGAGCACGCCCGGAATGTGCAGCGGTATACCCGCTCCCATCAGTACGTATCCAACGCCCGCCAGCATGGCTCCGTAGATCGAAGCCAGGTGGGGCAACTGCACCTTCTCCAGGAAGTTGACGCCCACCTTATTCAAGTGACCTTCGCGTGCCAGGAAAACCTCGACAAAGTTGCTCACCATGAGCAATTCGATCAGCCCGCGCGAGTCCCTCCTCTGGTGCATTGGAATTGTCGGATAGGGAATACCCGCAGGTTTGCCGCCTGACTGGAAATACTGATTCCAGATCCGCCTCGCCATCTCTGGAAACGGAAATGAATCAAACCCCCGCCGCATATGGCCGCCGTCGTCTCCATCGGCGAGCCGCCGCACCAGTACCTGGTCCAGTGCGGTCCCGGAAACGACCCCAAGCTGTCCCAGGCGCGACACGGCTTGTGCAAGCCTCCAGTTGGACACGCCAACTCCCATGCCGCCCTGGATAATCTTTGGCATTTGAAACATCGGGGCATTCTTTCACACTGGGCACCCAAGCGTCAGTGACATGCGACCACGATGTGTCAATGACCTTGCTTGTACGCTGTAACGAACTTCCGCAGGCAGCAGAAAGTACTCAGCCCTCTGTTTTTGCCCCTTATCCCCTCGTTCCCTTGGCCCCTGCCTCTTAATCCCACGGTGTCTCTTTGAAGGCCTGCGCCATCCCCGGGTAGAACGCCAGATACCCGCAGATGATGAGATTCACCACGATGCTCATAAACAATGAGACCTGCTGGCCCGGCGTCATGGGCGTCGGCATCCCAGACGCCCGATCCGCCGCGTAGTTCCCCAGCATCTTTGCAGCGCTCGCTCCAGACAGAAACATCACGAACCATCGCGCTCGCCAGTCACGGCTGTACCATCGCCAGGCTGAAAGTCCATATAGGAATGCGGTTACATAGAACACGGCTTCTGGCGGCATCTGTTTCGGCCATGCATCGAAGTTGGTGGCCACAAAATTAGCCGCAGCCGTCTCCGGCGCGAGGCCCACAAGCAATGCAAAGATGAGATTCACCGCGCTTCGAAGTACCAAAAGCCATACAAACCATTTGATCAGCGTAGGCAGTTTTACGGGATCAACCCAGTCCCCACGCTCTTTACTTGGCCCCTTCTGCTGCTCCCGCGGAACATATGTCCTGATCCCGTCTCTCGGTGGCATAAGCTCTCCTCACAGATCTCGCAAGCGGCTCGAGGCGCGAAACGACATTTTTAGTCCTTCGCAAGCCAAAATATTGCCAGGGAATTCGATCTGCGACTGACCAGAATTGTAGTTTAGAAAAGCCTTCGCTCAGGTCGGCTTCGTGACGAACGCCGGAGTATCGATGCCGAATCTCTCAGAAGCCACCAGCTCTGAGAATTGATCCCTGACCTCTTCGCTCTTTTACAGCTTCTCGCGCAAAAAGCTGATCACGTGATCCGCCTGCACGACGCCAACCATGCGTCCTGCCTTGTCTACCACCGGCAACGCATGCAGGTTGTACTTGTCGAACATCTCCGCAAGATCAATCTGCCTCATATCCGCCGGACACGACAGGACTCGGGCGTCCGCAAGCACCATCAACTTGGCATCGGGCTGAGCCATCACCAGCCGCGCCAAAGGAACCGCTCCCCGCACGACACGCTTTTCATCTAGCAAATAGATCTCCGTCACAGATTCCACATCACCATCAAAGCTGCGCAACGCAGGTCCCACTTGCGAAACAATAGAATCTGTTCCCAGATAAACGAAGTCTGTCGTCATGGCGCCGGCGGCGGAATTCTCGTCGAATTCCAGCAGTTCTTCCACTTCCTGCCGCTCCTCAGGCTCCATCTCTTCGAGGATTGCGTCCGACTTGTCCTCCGGCAATTCAGCCAGCAGATCGGCGGCTGCACCTGGATCCATCTCCTCAACGATGTCGGCGATCTTCTCCTCATCCAGCTTCTCCAGCAATGAGACCTGGAGCTTCGGGTCGACCTCCTCGAGCGTTTCGGCCGCCACTTCCTCATCCAGAGAAGTGAACACTGCCTCTCGTTCCGCAGGACTCAGGTCCTCAAGTATTTCCGCGAGATCTGACGGGTGCATTTCCGCCAGCCGCTCGTACTCGATGCGCAATTTCACCCGGCGCGCCGGATCTACCTCGATCACATCAACAAATTGCCAGGGAATCCCACGATCCTTGAACCGACGCGATAGCTGATCTAGCGTGGCTTTTGGCAGAACCCCCTTGAACACTCGCCGGAACGCTCCTCGCAGCCCCACTTCAACTTCAGCCACACGCAGCGATTGCGCAGAACCGTCCCCCATCCATTCCAGATCGACATCGTTAACCCGAACCACTTTGCGTCCGTGAACGTCGATGATCTGGCGATCCACAAGATCCTGTTGCAGGTAGATGTAAGTGCCTTGTTCCTTGAGCGGCGTGATCGCCTTCGTCGACAGCACCTCAAGCGTCCCCGCAGCGGTTTCTCGAACCTCCCGCGATGGGACGAGAGCCAATCCTGCACGCGTCTTCACCACCAGCCCCGCTACTTTGCCCGCATCCGAGCCGGTCGCGACCGCAATGTCTTTCAACTTCCCACACACACTTCCTTGCGGGTCCGTGACAGGCGTGCCCAGCAATGCCGTCAGACTCACGCGGGTTGTCGTGCGCTGGTTCATACGTCGAGTGTAACGCTCCGGCAATAGTTCATCGATATGCGACAGCGATCGCGCCTCATTCCTCGCGATTACTTGTGGCTCCCAATCCGCGTCCCAAATCTACTCTTACTCAGCTGGCTTTGAGCATTCTATGCAGTAAGGTTAGAAGCAGGTCCGTCCACCGCCCCAGCATTCAACTTGGGAGATCCAATGTTCTCAAGACGGTCGATTCCACTTCTTGCTTTCACTCTTTTCTCCTTGGGGATCTCTGCTCAGCAGCCTCATTTCGTGGAATCCGATGTCTTTGTTAGCGGCCGGGACGGAATCAATACCTATCGCATTCCATCGATCGTCTGCACAAAGGAAGGCACCTTGCTGGCATTCAGCGAAGGCCGGCAGATCAACGCCGCCGATGGGACTCCGACAAATATCGTTCTCAAAAGAGGATTTTCCAAGGGAGAAGACCGCAATTTGAGGTCAGGAGGCAGTAGTCCATCGATCTCTTGGCATACAACGTGGCTGCCCATGCAAACGGTCATTCGCAGCATTCACGGCGAAGCATATATGAACCCGGTGCCGCTAATCGACGGCTCCACTGGGGCCATTTTTCTGCTCGTGAATTACTACCCGCAGCCATACGCCGATCTGCCGGCAGAAATTTGGCTCTTGGTCAGCAGGAATGAGGGTGTTAATTGGACTCCCGCGGTCAACATTACTTCCGCGATCGGAAAGCATGAGCTCGGGCCGGGTACAGGCATACAGCTAAAATCTGGCAGGCTTATGGCCGCCGTTTACGATGGCGTGATCTTCAGTGACGACCACGGAAAGACCTGGAAGGCGAGCAACAGAGCCCTGGGCAAGCCCAACGAGACCCAGGTAGCTGAATTGGTCGACGGAACTTTGGTTCTCAACCGCAGAGACAAGCGTTACCGGCAGATCCTGACAAGCAAAGACAGTGGCCTGACTTGGTCGCCGCCCGTTCCTGATCCGCATTTACCCGATGCAGATTGTCAGGGCAGTCTCATCCGTTACACAAGGAAAGACACGCGCAAATCGAAGAACCGGCTCCTATTCTCGAACCCAGTTGCGGGCTTGCCGCCCGACAGCATCAAGGAATCAGATCCGAGAGGTCGATTCAACATCACCATGCGGCTGAGCTATGACGAGGGCAAATCGTGGCCGATAGCAAAAGTGATGAGGAACGGCCCCGGAGCATACTCGAGCATCACCATTCTTCCCGATGGATCGATAGGCGTGCTTTACGAGTACGGCGATCGACACAACGAATATTTCAACCACTATCAGAAGCTGGTATTCGCAAGATTCAATCTGGAATGGCTGACAGACGGAAAAGATCACCTTGAAGAAAAGTGACCGGCTCCGGGGCAAACTCGCCAATCTGGTCTTGTCTTCAATTTCTTGGCATGGCACCTCAGCCAATTCCATCGGCACACTCTGGAAGGAGTTCAATCGCCTGGCAGACTCAAAGCAGTCCTTGACACAATCCGTTCCAACAACGAAACTGCCGTCTATAGCGTCTTTTCCACAATTCCCGAAGACGTTTAACTTCCTCTCGCGGTAAGGCGTAGGGCTTTGCCATTCCCGGTAGAGGCGGAGACGAAGCCGGTGACCAATCCGAACCCCGCAAAACGGAGCTTCACGCTACCCTCCACCATGGAGAGCGTCAGCGAAATTGAGGCAGCCGCAGAGAAATTATCCGCGGAGGCCGGCATCGATGAGGATGAGCGCTTCCGCATCACCATGGCGGTCCGCGAAGCCGCTGTAAATGCCGTCCTCCATGGCAACGACTACGATCCCGCCAAACAGGTTACGGCCAGCTTCGAGAACAACGGCAAATCCCTGATTTTTGCCATCGCCGACCAAGGCAAAGGCGTGGACTGGGAGAAGCTTCCCGATCCCTTGGCTCCTGAGAATCTCCTCCGCGGCACCGGTCGCGGCATCTTTCTCATTCGATCCTTCATGGATGAGGTCCATTTTCGTCAACTCCAACCCGGCACAGAACTCACCCTGATTAAGCACCTCACTCCGGCACCAGAACAGACCTGAGGCATCCGACCAGACTGCATGTGTTGGTCGCGAGAGAAACCGATCCACAGAACTCCTTAGGCTTCGCTAGCTTGCAGACCGGCATCAGATGCTATAACTTGTATGACTCACAAAGGAGGAAACATCCGTGGCACTTACAATCGCTTCCCGTGAATTGGACGGAGTCACAGTCCTGGACCTTAGCGGGCGGATCACCCTCGGCGAGGGGAGTGTACAGCTGCGGGAGGCCATTCGTGACCTGATCAGCAAGGGCTCGAAGAGCATCCTGCTCAACCTCGGCGACGTGAACTACATTGACAGCTCCGGCCTGGGCGAACTCGTCGGCGCCTACACCACTGCCAAGAACCAGGGCGCCTCGCTCAAACTGCTCAACCTGACCAAAAAGGTCAAAGACGTCCTGCAGCTCACAAAGCTCTATACCGTTTTTGACATCTACGACGACGAAGCCAGCGCCATCGCCTCCTTCAAGTAGCCGAGCAGCCTGCCCCCGGTGAGTCGCACGACCATCACAGCAACGAGAAACCTATTCAAGGGTCATCCGCAATCGGATGACCCTTTCGTTTGCCCGTCGGTTTCGATTGGGTCCGCTGTCACCCTGGGAAGGAAACGCGATTTGCGTGGCGTTCTACATTCTGGCTCAACCAGGAATGCCTCTCCATTGACCGCACGGGCGTACCCGCGACACAGCTGTCGACAACCGCGCGATCGCGGTCGAGCCTACGCAGAGCTCTGTCGAACCCAAGATCGGATGCTGATCACGTAGACCCCGATACAAAAAAGGTTCGCCGGAATAAAACCCAACTGACCCGTCCGCATGCCGATGACGCAGATGATGGCGCTGTTCACTCCCGCAATGGCGAGCCCAGTCCATCGCTTGCGTCCAACCAGAACTGTAGAAAGAACCGTGAGACAACAAGACAAATAATCTAACCGGAACACAGCGGACCACCAACCCCCGGAGGTTCATTCAAGAGATACTTCCACTCTGCCTGAACTCCGCTGCGTTCACGGTGATTTATCGCACTTCGCTCGAATCCAAGGTACTCAGCCATTCGCAGACCCGTTGGGTCGGCGGCAATGGAAGCGGGTAGCGGTAGCTCGGACCCGCATTATTGAGCTCGTTCACCAACCTCCAAACGCTGCCGGGTCCAAGCTACTGGCCTGTTTGTCAGAACTTCACGTTCGGCACCTGCTGTGCCTTCTCACTCGCTTTGAAGTACGCGTCATTCGTGTGATATCCAGCCATACCCGCCCAGATGCTATTCGGGAACTGCTGGATGAATGTGTTGTAGTCCTGAATGGACTGGTTGTAATGACGGCGCGCCACGCTAATCCGGTTCTCGGTTCCGGCCAGCTCATCCTGCAGCCGCATGAATTGATCACTCGACCGCAAATTCGGATAGTTCTCCGTCAGCAACAGCAGCCGCCCAAGTGCGCCATCGAGCTGTCCATTGGCCGCGATCTTCGCCTGAGGTGTCTGCGCATTCAGCATCCCTGCGCGTGCGTTCGCGATCTCAGAGAACACCGAGTTCTCTTCTTTCGTGAATCCCTTGACCGTCTCCACCAGGTTCGGAATCAGGTCCGCCCGGCGCTCCAGTTGCACATCGACCTCAGACCATGCCGACTTCACAGTCTGATCCTTGGCAACCATCTGGTTCTTCGCGCTCACGTAGCTGCCACCGACTAGCAGCAATGCCACGATAATTACGCCGACTATTCCCAACCCAACCAACTTGCCCATAAACTCGTCTCTCCTTCGTTATTCCCGAGAGCCCGTCCTGGTCTTACGTCCCCAGTCCCAAGTCCCTCGCTCTTGCTATTTGTGTGTGACGTCAGCTCTGTTGTTCCCTTGGTCCCTCGTCCCCTTCTCAACTGCTTCTCACCAGCTTCCCCCAGCTCCACCACCGCCGAAGTCCCCGCCCCCAAACCCTCCGAATCCACCACCACCTGAATCACCCCCGCCTCCACCGCCACCCCAGCTTCCTCCACCCCAGCCTCCCCCACCCATGAAGGGTCCAGAACCGCCGTTGTAACGGCGTCCCCCGAGCGCGCTGTTGAATAATCCAAGCCAGAATAGAAGCCGGAACAGTCCGAATCCGCCGAACATTAAAAACAGGATGATAAATAGAAGGATCGCTCCCACCGGCGATCCACGCTGTTGACGATGGCGCACCGGCGGCGGGTTCGGCAGAGTATCGCTTAACGTCACATGGGCGTCGTCTGCGATCACTTTGGCAAGTTGCCCAACTGCCCCCAGGATCGCCCCGTCGTAGTCCTTCGTCCGCAGGCTCGGCACCATTGCCCGCCCGATGTCCCCTACCCGCGCATCGTTCAGGATCCCTTCTAGCCCGTACCCAACGTCGATCCGATATTTGTGATCGTCCACCGCCAGCAGCACTAGTAGCCCGCGGTCCGATCCCTTCTTGCCCATGTGCCACTTATCTTCGAGTGCATTGGCCCACTCCGCCGCATCTTCGCCGTCCAGATTGCGAACGGTAACTACGGCGATCTGTGTGTTCGCCTGCGAGTGATCCAGTTCCGAACACACCCGGTCCAGCTTAGCCACCGCATCCGGCGTCAAGACATGCGCAAAGTCGTTTACATAGTCGGTGGGCTTCGGAAGTTGGCTGACCTGCTCAGCCACTAGAACTTGGAGAGGAAGGAAAAGAAGGCCCGCCAGTACGAACCTACAGACCAGCCTTGCACCGCGGTGAAAATCTTCCATCGCACTCAATTGTACGTTTCAGACCTCGGAGCGGTTCCCGAGGAACTTCCCTCCACCCAATGGCACCGCTCGGATGCAGCAACTATCCAATCAAATTCTTGACCCGCGTTTCTTCCATAGGCTCAAAGCCATTGAATACAAACCTAAACTGGGCTGGGTGCATCCAATCTCTTAAGGCGTCCTACACCTGCTTTTGGGCCCCTGAATCTTAACTTGGAATTTCTGGTGATCCTGAGTCTCCTCCCGCATCTATACCCGCTGACCGCAATACCTGCTAGAATCCCGACCCTGCCCCGACCATCCGGTTTCTGCACGCATTCAGGGAGTTGCCCTTATGGCTGCTGAATTGAAACAACAATCCGCCCTTCATAGCAGCCCGGTATTCGAGATTGCCGCGCCTGTTGCGGCACCCGACCCACATCAGCACCTCGCCGCTCTTGTCGATTGTTCCGATGAACCGATCATCAGCAAGCGGCTGGACGGCACCATCATTAGCTGGAACGCTGCGGCCACACGAGTTTTCGGCTACCTTCCGAACGAAATCATCGGCAAATCGATCCTCACCCTTATCCCGCCGGAACTCCAGCACGAGGAAGCAGAGATCCTGCGCAAGCTGCGAGCAGGCGAGCGCATCGAGCACTATGAGACCACTCGGATGCGCAAAAGCGGGGAGCGCTTCCCGATCTCCGTCACCATCTCGCCTATCCGCGATGCGTCCGGAAATGTTGTGGCCGCCTCGAAAATCGCCCACGACATCTCGGAACGACGCAAAACCGACGAAAGCATCTCCCGTTTGGCAGCAATCGTCGATTCCGCAGACGATGCAATCATCAGCAAGAATTTGAACGGCATCGTCACCAGCTGGAATAAAGGCGCACATCGGATGTTCGGCTACACCGCGGAAGAGATGATCGGCCAATCCATCCTTCGCCTGATACCCGAAGGCCTCTATTACGAAGAAGACGAGATCCTCCGCAAGCTTCGCGTCGGTGAGCGTATCGAGCACTACGAGACCACACGCAAGAAGAAGAGCGGCGAGCTCTTTCAGGTTTCCGTCACCATTTCGCCGATCATCGACCGCTCAGGCAAAGTTCTGGGCGCATCGAAGATTGCCCGCGACATCTCCGACAAGAAACGGGTCGAGCAGCTGCTCATCCAATCCGAAAAGCTCGCCGCTACAGGTCGTATGGCCGCTGCAATTGCTCACGAGATAAACAACCCGCTCGAGGCGCTCATCAACGTCATCTTCCTCGCCCGCCAGCACGCTGGTCCCGATAGCCGCGTCACCCAGCTTCTCATCACCGCAGAGCAGGAACTCGAGCGCGTCTCGCACATCGCCCGCCAGACCCTCGGATACTACAAGGACACCGGCGCGCCCACGGATGTCTATATTCATGATCTGATTGAAAACGTATTAACGGTTTACAACTCCAAAATGATGTCAGCTGACATCGCGGTCGACTCCCGCTTCAACGACCTGCAGAAGATCAGCGTCAGCAAGGGTGAGATGCTTCAGGTCATCTCGAATGTAATCGCGAACTCCATCGATTCCATGAAGCACGGGGGAGTTCTCTCCGTTACTACTCGCAACGTGCTCACTAGTCCTGAGGATGGAATCGAGATCGTCGTACGCGACACCGGCATCGGAATTGATCAGCGAGATCTGCCTCGTGTATTCGAGCCTTTCTTCACCACTAAAGGCATCCTCGGCACCGGAATCGGCCTCTGGGTTGCAAAACAGCTCGTCAGCCGCCGCGGCGGCCAGATCACCATAGCGAGCAGCACAGCACCGAAGAATTCCGGAACAACGGTGACTATCTTTCTTCCATTCGCGGTTCCGTCATCTTCCACTCAAGGCGAGGGCAATGATCTTCTCTGAAAATCCTCTAATCTTGTTCGACGGAACAAACCAGTTCTACGCGGCTGATGAGCCAGCGCGCAATCCCCATGAATCCAAATGGCGCGAAGCCGATGCTCCCCAAAGTGAAGTAGCTCGATCCAAAGTCCTCGTAGTGGACGATCAGCGTCTCATCGCGGACACGCTCACCGAAATCCTGGGCAACGCAGGATTCGATGCTGTTGCAGCTTACGACGGGTTCGACGCGCTGGACAAGGCATCCCGCTTCCATCCTCAATGGGTGCTTACCGATGTGCTCATGCCGCGTATGAATGGCGTCGAACTCGCCATCGCCGTGCGAAAGAACTATCCCGGCAGCTCCATCCTGCTCTTCTCAGGACAGGCCGGCATTTCAGAAATCCTGCAGGAAGGACATCGCCAGGGTTACCAGTTCGAACTCATCGCCAAGCCCATCCACCCCATGAGGCTGATCGAACGTCTGAAAGAAGATCACCATTAAGCTATTCTGCGTTTTCTCCTGCCCGTATACACCCATTACCAGCTATGCAACCACTCTTCATCACGCCCGATCCTCACCGGAGCGCCGAAGAGTTCGCTCAGCTTTGACGCGGTAAGCAATTCCTCACGCGGACCATCTCCCACGATCCTCCCTCCTCGCATCAAAATCACCCGCTCGATCTCCGGCAATATATCTCCCAGATGATGGGTAACCAGCACCAACCCCGTTCCCTCCCGTGCAAGCCCCCGCAGCGTCTCTCGCAGTTCGCGTTGCGCCGCAAGATCGAGTGCATTTGAAGGTTCGTCGAGTAACAATTGTCGCGGTCTGTGAACCAGAGCGCGAGCGATCATGATGCGTCGCTTCTCACCCGCCGACATCTCGCCCACGAGTTGCTCCGCCAGGTGCGTAGCCTCCATGCGTCGAAGTGCCTCACCAGCCCGCTCACGCATCTCTTCCGTCACATGCAGATTCGGCCACAACGTCGAAGCTGAAAAGAATCCCGCGATCACCGCATCCAGGCCCGTTGTCACCGCAGTGCGCTCGCCCGGAAGTTCCCCCATCAACCCCGCCCCAACCACGCCAAAATGCTTCCGCAGTTGCGTCAGGTCCCACCGGTCTCGCCCAAAGATCCTCACCTGCATTCCAGGCTGCACCATCGGATAAATCTGGCAGGTGATCGTAAAAATCAGCGTGGACTTGCCGCATCCATTCGGCCCGAGAATGGCGACATGCTCGCCCGAGCGGATCGTAAGATTCACGTCGTGCAGCACCACGCGATCGCCTCGTGCAACATTCACGTTCGCCAGTTCCAGAAACTGCTGCTCGTTCTGCGCCTCGTCGATGTCGCTGCCCGATGTCACTCAAGCCTCCTCGCAAGACTGCCTCGCGAGCCTGCTTTGTTAGATTAAATGGATTGACTCCTATTCTTGGCGCAGTTCGCATCGTGCGGACACGGCCGAGTTTTTCATCCCATGAGCGATCTATCTCAATTCGTCATTCCCCGCGGATTCCGCTTCGGTGCCGCAAAGGCCGGCCTCAAGCAAAGCGGGCGTACTGACTTCGCACTCATCGTCGCTGATTCGCCCGCATCGGCCGCCGCCGCCTTTACCGCCAACCGCGTGAAAGCCGCACCCCTCATCGTCGATTCTGAGCATCTCCGCAGCACCGGCGGAAAGGTTCAGGTCGTTGCCATCAACGCGGGCAATGCAAACTGCGCCGTCGGTCAGGCAGGCATCGACGCAGCCCGCGCCACCTGCGCAGCAGCGGCTTCGACCTTCGGCTGTAGACCCGAGGAAGTCTTCCCTTCTTCAACCGGCGTGATCGGCGTTCCTCTTCCCGCCGAGAAACTTATTGCCGCCCTGCCGGACCTTTCGAAATCCATCGGCTCACAATCCGACCACTTCCAGCAGGTTGCTGAAGCCATCATCACCACAGACACCGTCGAAAAGACCGCCTTCGCCCGCATCGAAGTCAGCGCATCGGAAATTGATGGCGCAGGTGAGATCCCCCAGGAGATTCGCATCGCCGGAGTTTGCAAAGGCTCCGGCATGATTCATCCACAACTCGTGCCGCACGCGACAATGCTCGTCTACATCCTCACCGACGCGGCAATCGAGCCCGTGGTGCTCGACACCTATCTTCGCGATGCCATCGAGACAAGTTTCAATCGCATCTCCGTCGACGGCGACACCTCGACCAATGACACCGTCCTTCTCCTGGCGTCGGGCGCAAGCGGTGCACGCATCGGCCCGGGCAATCGCGAATTCGCCACCGCTCTCACCCAGGTCTGCACTTCCCTTGCCCGCCAGGTCGTCTCCGATGGAGAAGGGATTTCGCACGTCATCGAACTTCACATTCACGGCGCGGTATCCAACTCCGACGCTGTCCGCGTTGCCAAAGCCATCGCGCATTCACCTTTGGTCAAAACCGCCTGGGCCGGCGGCGATCCCAACTGGGGTCGCCTCGTCGCTGCTATCGGATACTCCGGCGCTCAGATTGACCCAGAGCGCATCGACATCTCCTTCGGCGATCTGCCAATCTGTCGGAATGGCGGTCGCGCTGCCGATTTCAACGAGACCGCCGCACACTCCTATATCCAGCAGCCTGAGTTCTCCATTAGCATCGATCTTCATCAGGGACCTGGTACGTGTAAATTCTGGACCACCGATCTGACCCACGAGTACATCCGTATCAATGCCGACTACACCACCTGACATCTAAACTGAGATCGAGCTTCGATCGACCACTCATCCCTCACAAAATCCGAATTCCCCAGGCATGGCGAAACCTCACTCGAAAGCAACAAGCGAAACCAAGGCCTTCTCGCTGATCTGCAACGAGAAACTCCTCTCCATCTACGCAGCGATGCTCAAGTGCCGTCTCCTTGAGCAGCGCGCCACTTCGCTGTTTCAGCATGGCAAGCTTGGCAACGATCTCCACGCCTCTTCAGGACGCGAAGCGATCGCAGCCTCTACCGTTGTCGACCTCTCGCGCGACGACACTTTGTGCCTCGCGCAAGGCGACTGGCTGCCTGCATTCGTCAAGGGCTTGTCGCCGGAAAGCCTCTTCCAAGTGCTCGCTCCATCTGGCTTGCATTTGACTGGCGCCGTCCAGATCCAAACAGAGCACAAGAACATCATCTTTCCGTCTCCCAAAACCGATTCGCCTCGGGCTGTGATTGAACTTGCCGCTACTGCAGCGACCGCAAAGAACGGAGCAGTCGCCGTCGCATTCATCCATTCCGATTCCGATTCCTTCGCAACATGGCGGAAAGCGATC